>Ga0315336_1000374_pt1 | contig 134453 bp, 128 predicted proteins | sample ASW5metaG_FD_204512 | JGI IMG/M metagenome (GOLD analysis project Ga0315336, IMG submission 204512) | Ammonia-oxidizing marine archaeal communities from Monterey Bay, California, United States - ASW #5 | ecosystem: Environmental > Aquatic > Marine > Intertidal zone | place: USA: California... | reverse complement strand
CGTCTGCAATGACCGCATAATCAATTACTGGAGACAACTCACATTCCAACTTTGCAATACTCAATTGCACCGAAACGTACATTAGCATGCACGCTAAGTGCAAGAGCGGCACACATAGTTTTCAGAATGTGGAAGTTTGGGGCCTAGTGATCAGCAATGCCAACGTACGCAGATTTGCCCCATAATGCTTCCACTGTACCGTTGCGGCCACAGCGGAACCGATAAAAGTTATACTTCAGTTTGTTCTTCTTATAGTAGTCCTGATGATATTCCTCAGCAGGGTAAAACGCACTAGCGGGCTGGATAATTGTTGCGACGTGTGTGCTCAGATCTGTGGCGGCCTGACGCTTGCCGTCAACAGCATGTTTCATCTGCATGTCATCTAGGCTGAAGATGGCAGTGCGATAGCTATCTCCCCTGTCACAGAACTGCCCGCCTGCGTCCGTAGGATCAACTGAGCGAAAGAAGATCTCAATTAGCTGCTGATAACTGACAACCTTTTCGTCGTATTTGATTTCCACTGCTTCATAGTGGCCTGTATTCTCTTTGCTTACTTGTTGGTAAGTCGGATTTTCAAGCGATCCACCGGTGTATCCTGAGCGCACTTCTGTAACGCCGGTGACATGTTCAAAGTCACTTTCAATACACCAAAAGCAGCCGCCCGCGAAAATGGCAGTTTCTTCGGCGGTTGCGACTTGGAGTGCAGAAAACGATAAAATCGCAGCGGTAGCTAGACGGGGTAAGCGCATCAGGGTTTTCCTATTTTGCATAAAGTGATGTAATCAAAACCAAGGATCAAACACAACTCACATTCCCTTGTGCAGAATGTGAAAAGGGCGCGTCCGATGAACACGCCCTTTTAATCTAAGTGCTAAACTTTTAGCCTGCCATCGCACCTTGCGCAGCGGCGCCACGATCAACCAACAAACGGTTGTATGCATTCAAGTAAGCGCGAGCAGAAGCAACCAATGTGTCTGGTTCTGCAGTTCGACCTGAAGCAATTCGGCCATTCATCTCAAGTCGAACATGTGCGTTCGCTTGGGCATCGGTACCGCCAGTTACAGCATCAACGCCATAGTGAATTAGCTTAGGGTCCGCGCCAACGGCCTCTTTGATAGCATTGAAGATTGCATCAACGGAACCAGAACCAGACACTGTAACAGATGTCTCTTCGCCCTCAGATGAAACCGTTAGTTCGCAATTGTGCTCCCCGCCAATTGAAGAGGAAACGCTCATTGCTACCAATTTGATCTTGTCTTCGACACTGCCCATTTCGTCATCAACTAACGCGATTAGGTCATCGTCATAAACATTCTTTTTGCGGTCGGCCAAATCCTTGAAACGAATAAATGCTTCTTGGAAAGCATTGTCACCCATTTCGTAGCCCAAGTCTTTCAACTTGTCTTTGAACGCTGCACGGCCAGAGTGTTTACCCATCACCAACGAAGTCTCTTTGATGCCAACGCTTGCTGGCGTCATAATTTCGAAGGTTTCAGCGTTTTTCAACATACCATCTTGGTGAATGCCGCTCTCATGTGCAAAGGCATTTTTACCCACAATCGCTTTGTTGAACTGCACAGGTGTATTACATGCCGCTGCAACAATTTTTGACGCACGCGCCACGTGAGTTGCATCAATTTCAGTGTGAAATGGCAATGCATCAGAACGCGTTTGCAACGCCATTACAATTTCTTCAAGAGCAGCGTTACCTGCCCGTTCACCCAAACCATTGATTGTGCATTCAACTTGTCGAGCACCTGCTTGCACACCTGCAATTGTGTTCGCGACCGCCATGCCAAGGTCGTTATGGCAGTGGGTTGAGAAAATCACTTTATCTGAGTTCGGGACAGTTTCGATCAATGCCTTGAACATGGCAAAATATTCTTCTGGCACCGAATAGCCAACGGTGTCTGGGATATTGATGGTGGTTGCACCAGCTTTAATCGCGGCTTCCACACATCTTGCCAAATAGTCTATTGGTGTCCGGGTAGCGTCCATGGCCGACCATTCGACATCATCAATTAAGTTACGGGCTTGTGTCACAGACTGCGTAACAAGTTCCAAAACTTCGTCTTGGTTCTTATTCATTTGATATTTCAAATGAAGCGGTGATGTTGAAACAAACGTGTGGATACGCCCGCGTTCCGCGAACTTAACGGCGGCACCTGCGCGGTCGATATCGGCGGGAATTGCACGGGCTAGCCCGGCAATGACAGAGTTTTTCGAACGCCGGGCGATTTCAGCAACCGCTTCAAAGTCGCCATTTGAAGCAATCGGAAATCCTGCTTCAATGATGTCGACGCCCATATTATCAAGTAATTCAGCTACTTGAAGTTTCTCTTCGTGAGTCATTGTCGCGCCTGGGGCTTGTTCGCCGTCGCGCAATGTCGTGTCAAAAATGAAGACGCGGTCTGTATTAGGTTGTGATGTATCGCTCATGATTTAGTCCTAGTGTAGCCGACCCCAAATAAAACAATGCGGGCCGGAAAATGCAATTTCTTCGGCTTTTGTTTTGTCTCCCCTAAACACCCGCTCTCTTCATGAGAACTGCCGGCACTCAGGGGCTAATAAGGAGTAGGTCTAGGAGGAGTGGGAGCGGTGCAAGCGCGCGCAATGGCAATGCTGCGTCAGCTTGGCGCTGTGCAACTGTTTGACCATCAATTTTATTCGCGGTTTGCGACATGCCAATAAGGCTCCAAAAAGCACTTCTCAAATAATGCTGTTAAATGCTTAGCAAAAAACAAACATAATGCAAACGTCTATATTTTGAATATCCGTCCACTCGTGTGGCATTGTTCTTAGTTACAATGAGAATGTCAAAACAGCCAGAACTAGCGCAATGAACGCTGCAAGACCATTCAACATGCCAAGCTTCTTACCTAACGCTCGCGCGTCAACATCGCCACCTGCAATTTTTGGCCCCAGCGTTCCTGCCTTCAGCACAGATCCTGTGAGCACAATCACGGCTACAATTTTGGCATAAAAAGTCCAACCCAAAGCCAACGGGTCAGGATAGGAAAATAACACCATGGCGATGCCGGTGATCCACAACAGCAGAATTGCTACACGTCCGATCCCGCCATACTTTTTCATCAGCCCAAGCGTGGCTCGACCAGCCTCCGACTTCACATCAGTGATCTGAGCGCCTGCAAAAGCAGTTGCGATCCCCAATCCGATGCCAAGGCACATTGAAAACAGATGTACAATAAATAGTGTTTTCAGAAAAAGCGTCATGATGGTCCCCTTACCTTCAAACCAATAAATATGAGGGTAAGCATCTCAGATCAAGCGAGCGCAAAACTATTCGATGAACAATGTGCCGTCAGCGACAACAACTGCATGACCACCGATACCCGCATGCGTCACCTCACCATTTTCAGTTTTGATCTGCGCTTCAATAAAACTCGGACGCCCCATGTCAGCGCCTTGCTTGATGATGAAGTCGATCAAACCTTCTTGCCCAGCAAAATACTGCTCGGCAAGCAGACCACAAAGAGCCGCAGCAGCGGAACCGGTCGCCGCATCTTCGCGCACGCCATCCATTTCAACAAATGCTCTTGCGGAGAAGATTGGCAAGCGCCCCTCCCCAGCATAGGTAAACGCATAGACTTTATCGCTGAACGACCCAAATGTGCCCTGCCAGCCACGGCGCTCCAACTTAATGCGTGAAAGTGCTGCTTCGTCTTTCACCGGCACCACAACAAAAGGCACACCTGCACTATAAAGGCCGGGAACCATGCCCGCGACGCCAATCTCATGTTCGTCTATTCCTAATGCTGTTGCCAGCTGGCCGATATCAGGGGCATCGCCAAGCCGTTCTGGCAAATTTGGCAAGCTAAATCGAGCGTGGCCAACCATTTTGCTTTCGGGATCGGTCAACGCAACAATTGTTCCGACTTTCAGCTCCAAGCGGATTGCTGTTACATGCTTTCGCAGTCCCAAAAGTACCGCGGCCCCAACCGTTGGGTGTCCGGCGAAAGGCAACTCTTCCCCTGGCGTGAAGATACGTAGACTAGCGATGTGGCGTTCATTCTCAGGTCGGCACAAAAACACAGTTTCACTAAGGTTGAACTCCTTGGCGATCAGCTGTTTTTGTTCTTCAGGAACCTTATCCCCGTCGAACACCACAGCGAGCTGGTTTCCCTCAAGCCGGTTCTTCGTAAAAACATCTAGAATTGTATATGGAACTTGCATCACTTGCTCCGCGCAATCTCATTTGAAGCGAAGACTAGCGGTTTTTACTTAACAATTTTTCACTGAAAATCGGCACAAAAAAAGGGGTGCTAAAAAGCACCCCTCAAGTTAGCTCTGGGAGAGCTAGGGTTTATTCCACTGAAAGCTTAGTTCTTGTCTTTATCAACAAGAGCGCCAGCTTTAATCCATGGCATCATATCGCGAAGTTTTGCGCCAACTTCTTCGATTTGGTGCGCGTCATTATTGCGACGTGTTGCTTTAAATTTAGCACCACCTGCGCGGTATTCCTGCATCCAATCTGAAGTAAATTTACCTGATTGAATATCATCCAAAACACGCTTCATTTCAGCTTTTGTTTCTGAAGTGATGATACGTGGACCAGTTACATACTCGCCCCACTCAGCTGTGTTTGAGATTGAGTAGTTCATGTTCGCGATGCCGCCTTGATAGATCAAGTCAACAATAAGCTTCACTTCGTGCAAGCACTCAAAGTAGGCCATTTCTGGCGCATAACCAGCTTCAACCAATGTTTCGAAACCAGCGCGGATAAGCTCAACAACACCACCACAAAGAACAGCTTGTTCACCGAACAAATCAGTTTCACACTCTTCTTTGAATGTTGTTTCGATGATGCCAGAACGACCGCCGCCAACGCCAGAAGCGTAAGCAAGACCGAGGTCTTTAGCATTGCCAGTTGAATCGTGATGGATCGCGATCAAGCAAGGAACGCCGCCACCTTTTTGGTACTCACCACGCACTGTGTGGCCAGGGCCCTTAGGTGCAACCATGAGAACGTCGATGCTGTCTTTTGGTTCGATCAAACCGTAGTGAACATTCAAGCCGTGAGCAAAAGCAATTGCTGCGCCGTCACGAATGAATGGTGCGATTTCATCGTTATAGATGTCAGCTTGAAGCTCATCAGGAGTAGCCATCATCATGATGTCTGCCCATGCAGCGATTTCAGGAACTGACATAACTTTAAGGCCGTCAGCTTCAACTTTTTTCGCTGTAGCAGAACCAACACGAAGACCAACAGCGATGTCTGTTAGACCTGAGTCTTTAAGGTTCAACGCGTGTGCGCGACCTTGGCTACCGTAACCAATGATGGCAACTTTTTTAGATTTGAGCAGGTTAAGGTCTGCATCTTGATCGTAATAAACACGCATTGGTGTCTTCCCTCTTTTATTCTTTGTTTTACACCAGCTGGCTTAAACCAGCTTTTGTCTATCGAACGCCGTATAGCGTTACAAATTGTTCTACAGCACGCTTTGCGTCGCGCACCACATCGGTCTCGCTTAGCACTAGATCTTCGTCCAGCAGTAGTCGGATTTGCACGTCTCTGATAACCAAACCAAAAAATGTGCGAAATGCTTCTTCTTCATCAGTGAAGTGTAACAAACCAGCACCACGACCCGCTTTAAGCAGCGGCTTCAAACGCCCACCAACTGCAAAGCGACCATTGGTGAGAACAGTAGTACCCAAGTTACTTAAAGGACCAGCATGCGTAATGGCCAAACGGTTCAAAGCAACAGAGATGTCCCCTGAGATAACTTTAAGCCAGTCAAAAGCAAACTGCTCAAGATGATGCTGCAACGCGTCGCTAGACATGCGCTGTGGCCCAACAGGAACAGAGCGCACCTTAGCAGCTTGCCACTGCACGATCGCTGTTAGCAAACCATCACGGTCACCAAACCACTTGTATAAAGATTCTTTTGAGCAACGAGCACGACGCGCCACGCCGGTCATTGTTAGCTTGTCGCCAACTTCAACCAAAAGCGAAAGCGCAATATCCAGCACATCCTGCTGACGCGCCGTAAGATCTTCATCGCCTAATCGCACTGCGTGACCCACTTCTTTTCTCCATTGATGAACCATTCATTAACGGAACCGTACCGTACGGTACTCAAATTTGCAAGTAGAAATTACAAATACTTGAGAAGCGAATACATTCGCAGATGCTTGCAGGAATTTGGATCGAGAAAATTACTCGCCGTCGCGAATATCGTAGTTGCGTTCCATGCCTTCAGTTACGCGAAACCAATCAGATGCTTTAGTGCGCTCTTGGTGAGCGTCAAATGCAGCTTGATCGACAAACATTTCGGCGACTTTAAATCGCCCTTCTATTTGAGTAGAAGCAACAACTTCAAACGAGACACAGCCCGGCTCTGAACGCGTAAGCTCTATATGCTTTGGTAAAGCAGCTTCAACGGCGGCAATACGTTCCTTTGGCACATCAATGTGTCCATTGAGATAAATCATCGTGATCCTAGTGTTCTAACAAATACTCTAACCAGAACGCACGCTAGAACGAGCAAAGGATTGAGGCAACACATCAATTATCTCATTGATGAGAGGCGAACGAACCGGCTTTCGCTCAGTTGACTTGAATGTCAGCTATGCGGACAAAGCGACCGAACCCAAGTCTAACAAAGTCGTCACGTCGTTTTCAACAAATCAAGGAATGCTTGTACTTTTCTCGAACGATGTAGATCAACATGAGTGACAATCCATGTTGGCACCTCCCATTCTGGGCGGGGAGGTAGAACCTGAATTAAGGATGAATTAGATTCTGCAACAACAGTAGGTAAAAATCCGATACCTGCGCCTGAAAGTACAGCGCTTGTAAGGATAGATATGTTGTTGCTCGTGAACCCTATATTTTCTTTTGGGATGTTTGCATTCATCCATCTAAGAAACCTGGCACGAGGGTTGGGTGACTGAGAACCAACAAACACATGCTGATTAAAATCCCTTTCGGTAATAGGGATGCCGTTTCGACTTACATATTCTGCTGAAGCGTAGAGGGTCATCTGAAGTGTCTTGAAGGGAGAGACCACACAATCTGGATCGTTGGGTTCTTGCCCAACTCTGAAACCAATATGCGCTTGCCCGTACTTTAAGTCTATTACAGTGTCACTACTCAACAACTGCGTTCTAACATTTGGAAAAGTTTCTCTGAATGCGTTCAATACCGGGACCAATCTCACAGCTATCGCTTCAACTGAAGTCACTACCAGCTGGCCAGACAACTCAGTTGACTTTCGCATCAATTGGTCAAACTGCTCGTCCGTCGTATCAGCTACACGCAAGAGTTCTAGGCCAAATTCAGTCGGCGTAAACCCACGTGCATGCCGTAAGAATAGTTTACGTCCAAAAAACGTCTCAAGCAGATCAACATGGCGGGTAACAGTGACGCGATGGACGCCAAGAACGGCGGATGCGGCACTTATCGTTCCAAGTCTCGCCACATGAGCTGCGGTGCGAATTTCGTTCCAGTGGTTCATAACTCTCTATATCACTTTAATGCGCATACAGTGCGCATTACGATGTCTATAGTTCAACATTGTAATATGCAAACATCCAACTCGATACTACAAAACTGAACACAACGTTGCATCAGATTTGTGAAACCCGCACCCTAACTATTGGCGATAAAATATCCAATGGCACAATCAACAACAAATCTGTTGCTCAAATTATCAGCTGTCCTCTGGATCATTTGGGGGGTGGTACACATTCTGGCAGGTGTTTTGACAGTCTCGCGAGATACGCAGGCGGCCATCGCGGGCAAAGCGAATGCCGTTGATCCGGCGCTTCTAGACATGATTTATCACCCTGCTGTTGGAGCAGTGCTCAATCAACATGGCTTCAACCTACTTTGGTTCGGAGTGACCACTTTGGTAGCCGCATTATATATTTGGCGGCGCGTTCCTGCTGCAATCTTCATTGCAGCACTAGTTGGTGGGCTGGCAGATGCTGGCTATTTCATTTTTCTGGACCTCGGAGGTTTCGTAAACTTTGTCCCAGGGACTGTCATGACTTTAGTGTCAGGTTTTGCAATTATTATGAGTTTGATAGCCTACTACTTGGGAATGAGAGAAACACCTTGAACTCTGTTTCAAGTTAGAACGAGAATAACTGCAACAATCATCTAGGCCCTGCGCTGCGTTTATAGAAGCAGCGTTGGTTCGCTTAGTAACATAGGGCGTATCGGAAAAAATGAATTCGCGACAACTAATTATTTGGGCACTTGCTGGCTTTCTCATGTCGATGGGGATGTCGTTTGGAGGCATGGCACACGTCTCTTCACTCCACTTTTTCGACCCGCTGAGGACAGGGGAAAATCAGCTTTTTGACTTCTCTATGTTGATCTTGTTCTGCGCAGCGCTTATTCCGACATTCCTGTATTGGCAGCTTTACGGGAAGCGGTCGACTCCGTGGTTCGTAAAAAGTTGGGATATCTCCACTAAGACAGTTGTGGATCGTAAACTGGTGCTGGGTTCGGCAATTTTTGGTGCCGGTTGGGCGCTTGGTGGGTTTTGCCCAGGTCCCTCTGTCGCTGGTCTAGTTACTGGCCACCCGAACTTCGTCGCATTTAGTTATGGACTATATGCCTTTTTTGCCGCTAGTCACATATTGAACACCCGAAAATCAAAGTCTGACCGACATTGGATGCTCACCATAGCCTTGGGAGCAATACCAATTGCACTGTACTTTTTCGGGCCAATGATCTTCTCTTCAGAGGGCATAAAGTCACTAATTTCGTGGCCTATTTCGGCCAGTTTGATCGGTGGCTTGGGAATCGGCCTAGCGACGATACTCATGTACCAATTCAACGGGCGCGTTCTTGGACTGTGCGGCTTGTGGCGCGACATCCTTAACGTTGAGGTTTCAGCAAAATCGCGCTTGCCGCAACTGCTCTTCTTTGTCGCCTTCTTAGCAGGAGGTGTTGTGACCCAGCTTGTTTCGCCAGAATCGTTTTCTTCGCCTCCCTATGAGGATCGTAGCTTGATCTGGATATTTCTCGGCGGCGTTCTAGTTGCGTTTGGCACAAGTTGGGCAAATGGTTGTACATCCGGTCACGGCATTGCGGGGGCAGCCCGGTTGAGTACTCGCTCGCTCGTAGCAGTGCCAACGTTCATGGTTGGTGTGTTCGTGTTTCTTCCCATTTTCAACACCCTGTTAGGCACTTAGTCGACTTGGAAGTTGGCGTTTGACGGCAAACGTCAAACGCTAACGGCGGGTCGCGAGCGTCGTTTTTGAGCGTTGGTGAATGTCAACAAAGGGCTCAAAACAGTCATTTGAGAACAGGCGCTGTTTTCCACTTTAGGGCACAATTGTTTAACGTTTGAGTCAGATTTGTCGAACCCGGCCCGTCACGTCGTTAGTAGCCGTTTCTGCGGGTCACCTACCGACAATAATCTTGTTTTCGCTTAACCGATTGTTAGCTACGAAAGCTCAGACTGCCGTATTGCAAACATTGGACGTGGGCCTTTGGATATAGATCGACTCGTAGGCCAAATAGCAGAATACGCAAGTGATGGAATTTTCGTCGCTGACTTCGCGGCGAACATCTCATCTGAGCCGATAATCCTTTGGTGCAACAAGTCGTTATGTCAGCAATCTGGTTACGAGAAATCCGAGTTGCTGGGCAAACCGCTGCACAACGTCATCGGAGGCCAAAAGCAGTCGAAAATCTTTTCAGAAATCTCTGACCGAATCCACCAAAACACGTCTATTCGAAAACGCTTTGAAAACCACAGAAATGATGGCTCGGGCTACCAAGTTAGCCTTTTCCTTCAACCGGTAGAAAACAAAGAGTTTCCAAACAGATATTGGATCGGGTTTCAACGGGACAATCTCGAAAATGAAGAAATGCGCAGCGAACTAGAAATCGCACGTCAAGAACTCAAACTATATAAGCGGCGACTTTGGGATGCCATAGAGGCTCTGCCAGACGCCTTTGTTATGTATGACACCAACAACCTCTTAGTTGTGTGCAATAGTAAGTACAAAGAATTCTATTCAGCTTCTTCGCCCGCGATTTTTCAAGGTGCCGCATTCGAAGACATAATGCGCTTTGGCGTCGAGAACGGCCAATACCCTGAAGCAGAAGGAAAAGAAGATAAGTGGCTTGAGGATTGGCTCAACGAGCGACTTGATCGACGCAACAGAACCGCAAAACCAATTGAACGTGAATTACCCGGAAATCGACACATTCTCATTCACGATATTGAGACAGGAAGTGGCGATATTGTGGGCCTGCGGACGGACGTCACGGAACTCCAGCATAAGAAAAAAGAGCTGGAAAAACTGACCATCTCGCTCGCAAAAGCTAAAGAACAAGCGGAATCCGCGAGCCGCACCGATTCCCTAACGGGCCTTGGAAACCGTCGCGGGTTAGATACCTTTATGGCTCAAGTTGCCAGACCTGGGAAAATCAAATTTGAGGTTGCTCTCATCCAAATCGATCTTGACCACTTCAAAGCGGTAAATGATGAATATGGGCACGCAGCGGGCGACCAAGTGCTCTGTGCGGCCGCAGATGCACTTCGCGAAGCCACAAGGGCGGAGGACTATATTGCTCGGGTTGGTGGTGATGAATTTGTTATCGTTTTGCTTTCCAAGAAAGCTCAAAAAGCCGCAGAAACCGTGGCGAAACGTGTTATTGCGGCGAGCCAGAAAGCTGTCCTATATGACGGGCATGCACTCAACTTTGGCACAAGTATTGGAATTGCCGTTTCGACGGAAGGTGAATTGCTCCGCCTTCAAGAGCACGCAGATATGGCACTGTATGATGCAAAAGACCAAGGTCGCGGCAAATACATTGTTATGCGCAATCCCTCTAAAAGCCTCAAGAAGAACTGAAAAATCGCACACTAGACAACAATCTGCACAACGTAATCCGGATACGAACGACTTATGACTGATTTCTGCGACATCTTTGCTCCATAGGGGCTACGATGACCCAAAGATCATTTCTCATCCTATCATATCGACTTGGTCTCACGGCAGCCAGTCGCACCTAATGCTGCTTCAGGATATGGGTCAAAGTAGCCCGACACATCCGAACGATTACCGCGAATTCACGGGTCGTTCCAAAGATAAAAACTAACATTCGATCAACAATTGACGGAAAAACTGTTCAACACTTTTGCCTCGTAATTCGCTCAGACTTTTCAGTTTCAGGTGACGGCGTTCTTTGCCATTACCTTCCAACAAGCCGTCAGGGTCCGACAGCACAGCGCCGAATGAAAATTCGATCGAGACGTGCGCCTTGTACGAAAAATATCCGCAAACACGGGTCGAATGATCTCCGGGGACCAATTCCATCATGATTCCACCGTACATCTCGCGTGCTACGGCTGCAGGAAGCTCTTGCGCGATCATTTCTTCAATCGCGCCGATAATTGGTGCTGCATCAAAACTTACATTCATTTCGCAACCGGACTGGCCAATTCGACCAAGCACCCGTTCAGATCACGTACATAGCTGACCATTTGTCCCCACGGCTTGCTCACAGGTGCAACTACAGGACTAGCGCCCGCTTCTACAGCTTTGGCGTAAGCCCCCTCGACATCTTCAGTTACAAGGCAAATCTCCCACGCTGCGGGAAGCTCTCTTGAACGATTAGGAAAGATCGCAATGTCATTGTCCTCCGCGGCTGCCTCGGCCGCAAACGTAAGTGCAGTGTCACCTGTTTCCATTTCGGCGTAATCGCCCGCCTCATGCACAAATCTGCGCGAAAGGCTGAACGCTTTTTCATAGAATGAGACGGTGGCCTCAACGTCACCGACATAGATAATTGTATAGCCAAATTTCATTATTCGATTCCTGAACTTATTTCCATTGTGATATCAAAAGCAGAAACAGATTTCTTGAATAAATCGGACTCCTAGACGGGTAATCCAGGCAGAGAAAGGTTTGGCGGTATTTGATTAGGCGAAAAGCCCCCAAATCGTGCGTACTCACGCGTCATATGTGACTGGTCTGCGTAGCCAGATTCAAACGCTACATCCGCGATACTGATGTTCGAGCGCTCTAATAAGCGAAGCGAGCGATGGAACCGAATGATTGCACAATAGTCTTTTGGTGAAACGCCGACATGTTTAAGAAATCCACGATGTAGCTGCCGAGTAGAGATATTCAGCGCTGAAGCAATGTCAGCAATTTTAGCTCTGCCACCTGTTAGATGGAAACGATCAATTGCCGGTTTGAGCCATGCAAACAACTGCTTAGCTGGCAAGTTACCCAATGCCACTTGAAGGGCCCGTTGGAGCTGACGCTGATCGCGCAGGTTATGAATCTCGACACCTAACTCCGATAGTAAGGGTATTGCCTCTTGTCCACGCATGGAACCGACATCAAGCAACGTTGGCGAAAACGAGCACAGGCTGGCCGTATGTTCTGGCTTCAATCGTGCACCAACCCAGCAGTCGCCCTTAGCGTATTCAACTGTAAATGGTTCCATCGATGGGGCAGTAAAAATTGGGCTCAGCGCTGTCAGTTTGCGACCCTTTACCCGATACCGAAACATAATGTCCGATCGTGCATCGGGAAGGATGATTGAGTGACCATCATCACGCGCAGAGAACTGCCAAAACTGCTCCGCCCACCGCAGCATATGCCGCGATGGTGCCGTTTCGGTGTAGTTTTTCTGATCACTTGTCATAGATAAAACTGGCCGTCCCACTTTGGGCAGCCAATGAAGCCGTCGTTTAGACTTTTGCCAATGCCTGTTCGACGTCGGCTATGATGTCTTCCACATGTTCAATACCGACAGAGATGCGCACCAAGTCTTCAGAAACGCCTGCAGCTTTCAATTCATCAGCACTTAGCTGACGATGTGTTGTTGAAGCTGGATGGCAAGCCAAAGACTTGGCATCACCAATATTCACAAGACGCAAAATCATCTCTAGCGCATCGATGAACTTGCCGCCGTTTTCACGGTCGCCCTTGATACCAAAACTCAAAATTCCTGAAGCTTTGCCACCAGAAATTTTATTCGCAAGATCATGGTATGGCGACGACTTCAAGCCAGCGTAATTCACCCAAGCGATTTTGTCGTGGCCCTCAAGGTATTCCGCAACCTTTTGCGCATTGTCGCAATGGCGTTCAATGCGAAGGCCCAGCGTTTCCAGACCTTGCAGAATCAGGAATGCGTTCATCGGCGAAATAGCTGCACCAGTATTACGCAGCGGAACAACACGCGCGCGCCCAATGAAAGCCGCCTCACCCAATGCTTCAGTGTAAACAACACCGTGGTAGGATGGATCTGGCTCGTTGAGGAGTGGGAAACGTTCTTTGTTAGCAGCCCAATCAAACTTACCGCTATCAACAATGATTCCGCCGATCGACGTACCGTGGCCACCAATGTACTTGGTCAATGAGTGCACGACAATGTCAGCACCATGCTCAAACGGGCGACATAAATAAGGTGTTGCAACAGTATTATCCACGATTACTGGAACGCCATGTTTGTGGGCAATTTCTGCAAGCTTTTGAATGTCGACAACATTACCTGCTGGGTTGCCAATGCTCTCGCAGAACACAGCTTTTGTGTTTTCATCGAACAAAGCTTCGATGCCCTCAAAACCAGCATCAACCATGCGTACATCAACGCCTTGGCGCGGCAATGTATGTTCAAACAGATTGTATGTGCCGCCATAAAGCTGAGCCACGGAGATGATATTGTCGCCTGCTTCAGCGATCGTTTGGATAGCGTAGGTAATAGCAGACATGCCAGATGCAAGCGCAAGACCAGCAATGCCGCCTTCCATCTCTGCAACACGCTGTTCAAGAACCGCAGTAGTTGGGTTCATTATGCGCGTGTAGATGTTGCCAGCGACTTTTAGATCAAAAAGATCAGCGCCATGCTGCGTATCATCAAACGTATAAGACGTTGTTTGATAGATGGGTACAGCGGCAGCTTTTGTGGTTTCTTCTGACGTATAGCCATGATGAAGGGCAAGAGATTCGAGTTTCATCTGTCATTCCTAACTTGTGAAGTATCTCTTCAGCATAGCAAGACAAACAGAACGTACTCTAGTCGGCACATGGCGAATGCGTGTAAATTTGCACCATTTTCATATCAACAAGGCATAAAAAAAGGCCACCAAAAAAGGCGACCTTTCAGAAATCTATCTTAGTCGAGGATTAGTCAACTAGAGCAAGATTTGTAGCTGATTCACGACCATCGCGACCGGCTTCAAGTTCGTAAGTAACTTTTTGACCGTCTGCAAGGCCTGAAAGACCAGAACGTTCTACAGCTGAGATGTGTACGAACGCATCTTTGCCACCATCGTCAGGTGAAATAAAGCCGAAGCCTTTTGTAGAATTGAAGAATTTAACTGTACCGTTAATCATGGGGTAGACCTTTTATTCAATAGTGACCAACACATCGGTTGATCGAAATACCTTTTGCAACATGCAAAAAGCTCAGTACGTTCGCAATTATCAGGGGTAACACCATGCTTACCGGCAAGCCGGGAGATAGATTAGCCAAAGATGGCAGAAAACGTAAGTAGAGCTATATGCCACAGTTTGAGAATAAATCAAGTCAATTCTCAAACTAGTGTCTGAGTTTAAAACCCATGTTGTCATATGGTTACTGATGCGCCAGTTAGCTGGAAGTGCTTCCTCATTACAGAGTCAATGCTGGGTTGAAGTCGCAGCCTCTAACGGATGACGGACTTCCAGCAATTCATGCACGGCGACCTCTTCCATTGGTCTCGCTAGTGAAAAACCTTGCAACAACGCACAATTCATCTGAGCCAAAATCTCTTGCTGTTCTCTGGTTTCCACACCCTCTGCAACGACTGATGTTTCAATATCACGTCCCAATTGCACAATGGATGCCACAATGCTTTTGGTTTTCTTGTTACTTGCAATGTCTGAAACAAAGCTTCTATCAAGTTTTAAACGATCCAGCGGCAGCCTTTGCAAATAGCTCAAACTAGAAAAACCTGTTCCAAAATCATCGAGCGCAATCTTGGCGCCCATTTCTTTGAACTTGTTCAAGGAGTCGATCGCTCGTTCGAAATCCCTTAGAATAGATGTTTCAGTTATTTCAAACACCATTCGTTCAGCAGGAAAACTTGAGTTTTCAACTGCATCCATGATCTGGCGAACGGTACTGACATTGCCGATATCTGCCGCAGAAAGGTTGAAGGATAGCTCCACATGGTCAGGCCAAGTCTCAGCTGCTTTCAATGCCTTTGCCAAAAGAACAGTCGTTAAATGGTTCATCATTCCGCTTCGTTCAGCTTGTTCAATAAAGACTGACGGCGGAATTACAGTTCCATCAGGCGTAATCCAACGTGCGAGCGCTTCAATAGCAACAATTTCACCCGTGAACTGATTGAAAATCGGCTGGTACTTCATTCGCAGCTCTTCATCTAGATTCGCATTCTTTAGCGAAGTTTCGATGTAACTACGGCGCAAAATTTCTTCAGCGTGACTTTGTGAATACAATATTGCCTGTCCACGACAATTGTTCTTGGCAAAATACAACGCATGATCAGCTTGCTCGTAAAGCTTGTGCGCAGTTTTAACTTCCCGAGAACTAGAAGTTACAATTCCCATTGATCCGCCAATGTGAACGGGGCCCTCTTCAAGGATGAACGGCTCAGTTAGTGCCATGCAAATATCTGCGCCAAGCTCGGAAGCATCGTCATCACTCAGTGCTGGATACGCAATGAGCGCGAATTCATCACCACCTAAACGGGCAATTTTTACGCTACTTCGTTCAAATGGCTCCAACCGTTTAGCCACTGCGGCAAGCAAGCGATCACCCGTGTCATGGCCATATACGTCGTTGATTGGCTTAAACCCATCCAAATCAATAATACCGACGGTCATGCGCTCTCGGTCAACGAGACACTTAAATGCACCGTCCAAATCATCAAAGAACTTCCGCCTGTTTGGCAGTTCGGTCAGACTATCGATGTTCGCGAGTTTCTTATTTTCCTCGCTAAGACTCTTTGTCACCGAGTTACTTGAAATCAATTTCGCGAAATCATCATAGTAGGTCAGCATGACATAGATCACCGCCAACGTTACGGTCATCGAAACACAGCCCATAACGACATTATTGGGCACGCCAGTAGAAATGTAATAGAGGCTAAATGGCAAAACCACACCGGTACCGGTGTACATGGCGGCAGCACGTAAATACATCACGCAACTCACCACTCCTACCGCAGGTACAGTGATGTAAAAAGCGACGAGGCCTTGTGTGGCAACATCTCCATACGAAGCAACAGCAATGCACCAAGCTGCAAATAGAATGCTCATAATTCCAGCCAGACGCCCAGATGCAGAAAGCCGAGCAACGGCTTGATCATGTGTGTAGGTGCGCCCTTTTTGCATGGACCAATAAACAATCCGATACGCACAGACGGCAACTAGAAACGCAGGAACCGGCAAAACCAGCGCCATGGGCGCCACTCCATACATGGTGTGAGCGAGTCCCAGCGCACTTAGCAGGGTTATAAAATACACCATCGGCGTGCGGCGAACCATTTCACGCAGCTGCGCTTGAACCAACTCTTTGTCATGTGTTGGCACTTGATACAACGCTAGGAATGATTTTAGCAGTTTCAACATTGTTTGCCCCATGGACCCACCACAGGCCGTCTAGAGGTTCAGAATTGGTACCTTTTGAATAAAAAGCCGTTAATCCGCAGCTTAACCTGTTGCCTAATGAAGAATGTGATTAAGAATGCGCTAACATTGGCTGGGTTAAGCTACAGAATCCGCATTGCCAACCACGCATTTGGAAGATAGCCTCATCCAAATATCCAACCAGACAGACCCCTGATCAAAGCGGGCGCGGTCGTCTCTCCATTGAAGGCGACAGCTATGGCTAATTCTCCAGTCAACGAACACCACAATCCCAAAGTCGGCATGGCGCTGATGATTTCCATGGCACTTTTGCTGCCTGTGATGGATGCTATCAGCAAATATCTGACAGACTTCATCTCACCCGGTACAATTGCTTTGTTTAGGTTCCTTATTCAGGCGGTCCTCTTCATGATCATCATCAAGATGCGTGGCAACTTGCGGTTCGAACGCGAGAATCTACCGACCCTGGTGCTGCTAGGAGCGCTAATATGTGCAGTGATGTTATCCCTCACGCTGGGGCTGACTGTTCTTCCCTTGGCAACATTGGTTGCTATCTTTTTCGTCGAACCGCTCATCCTAGTGTTCTTTTCAATCATATTTTTGGGTGAAAAGGTCGGCTGGCGACGGATCACAGCATGTATTGTCGGGCTGCTTGGCGCATTGATTATCATTCGACCGAATTATGCGACATTTGGTGTGTATGCCGTTATGCCCGTAATCACCGCTATCTGTATGGCCGGATATTTTACCGCCACCAAAAGACTGCAAGGCAAAATGGATGGCATCGCAGTGCAAGGATGGGCAACTGTGTTTGGACTGGGTTTTTTAGCCATATCGGTGCTCGGCAGCACTGCTGCAGGCATTCAAGATCTTAGTTTTAACCGTCCAACACTTTCGCAGTGGGGATGGATCGCACTGGCTTCTTGCCTTGGCACCGTGGCATACATGTTAATCGCCGAAGCATTCAAACGCGCGCCAGCAAGTTTGCTCGCACCATTTCAATATGTCGAAATCGTCGCAGCAACTATTATGGGATATTTGGTTTTTGGGGATTTTCCAGATGCCATTACGTGGCTAGGCATCGCAATAATCTTGGGCTCTGGCCTGTATGTGTTCTATCGAGAACAGTCCACAGACCAGAGCGAATAGATTTAGTCAGCCAAATAGCGTGACTGCAGGTGCGCCTTAAACACGCCTACGTCCAGTGGCTTGCCCGTTGCTTGCGTAATCAACTCAGGTGTTGAGTGCAGCGAAGCTTTGTGGTGCACATTTGTGCGAAGCCATTCGAAGATCGACGTGAAGTCACCTTTTTGAACATCTTCCGCCCAAGTGGCAACGTCGCCTTTGAGAGTATCGAACAGCTGCGATGCGATCATTGCGCCGATGGTATAGGTTGGGAAATATCCAATCGCACCACTGGGCCAGTGAATATCTTGCATACAGCCGTTGCCAACGCGATCAGGGACAACACCGACAGATTTTTGCATCTCATCGTTCCAAGCCGCTTCCAAATCATTGATTTGAAGATCACCTGAAAGAAGTGCCTTTTCCAAACGATAGCGCAACATAACATGTAACGGATAAGTCACTTCATCCGAATCAACACGGATCAAGCCACGCTTAACTTCAAGCAACGACCGTTTAAAGTTCTCTGCTTCCCATGTTTCGCCACCTACTCCGAATGTGTCTCGCACGATTGGCAATCCATATGCCAAGAACTCGTCAGAACGACAAAGCTGCATATCCAAAAACAGCGACTGGCTTTCATGCATAGACATGCCGCGCGCCTGCCCTACAGGTTGCCCGCGCCAGTCTTCAGGTAAACCGAGTTCATACATGGCATGACCTGTTTCATGCAGCACACCATAAAGGCTCTGGCTGAAGGCAGTTTCATTGTAACGCGTTGTCAAACGCACATCACCCGGTACCCCCCCGCAGAATGGGTGCGCTGAAACATCAATGCGTCCGTGGTTAAAGTCGAAACCGAGCGCCGTCATAAACTTGCGACCAAGCTCTTCTTGCGCTTTCACAGGTGTTTCACCTTCCAGCGCATTGAATTGACGGTTTGAATTTTGATGTTCAATCACATCGTCCAGGAATTCAGGAAGGAACGACTGTAATTCGCCAAAATACTCATCAACCTGCGCACCGCTCATGCCGGGGTCGTACTCGTCCAACATCGCATCATATGGCGCTAAGCCAAGTGCTTCTGATTTGGCTACAGAGGCTTCGCGCACCAGTTTAAGAACTGGCTCGAAGGCTTTGGCGAAAGAATCAAAATCATCTTCAGGACGTGCTGTCTGCCAAACATGGGTGCAGTGAGACGTCGCCTTTGTTAGCGCCGTCACCAATTCGTTTGGCAACGCATTCGCATGATGGAAGCTACGCTCCATTTCGCGCAGGTTCGCCGCATCCCAACCTTCAATCGTTTCGCCTTTTGCTTCTTCCAACAAATCGCTAAGCGCATTGTCGGTCATCTTTTCGTGCGCAACAGCTGCAAGTGCAGCCAATTGCTCACCGCGCACGCCTGCCGCACCGTCAGGCATCATGGTTTCAGCATCCCAGCCCAACATGGCCGAAGCGCCACGAATGGCAGAAATTTGATTAAAACGATCAACGAGCTGACGATAAGCCGACATGTTTTCCATCACTTTTTGTAAGACAATTTAGATTGAAATCTGAGTAGAACGGTTTGGCCGCAATGTGTCAAATCCATTTCGGCCAAACCAAATAGTGCCACTTCAAACCTTAATTTTTGACCACTGCATTTGGTGTTGGCTTGCGCAATGTCACGAATGTAATTGTGAAACCAATTGCAGCGCAGGCTGCGATGGTTGCAACCATTGGAAGCGCGGTTCCATTGAACACCAAACCGGACACCGCCATAGCTATTGCAGCTGTCGTAAATTGTAACGTCCCCATTAGTGCAGATGCGGTTCCAGCTGTTTTTCCGTGGTTTTCCAATGCCAACACGGCAGTTACTGGAACGACCAATCCAAGGAAGCCATAACCAACGAATAGGAACGAAGACATAACGGGCCAGGCGTCAAAGCCAGATGCCATCACCAAGAACATTGAAATCATGGTGATCGCAAAGCCAAGCACTCCAAAACGGATCAATGGCACAAGGCCAAACCGCCGCGACATCATACCGTTAAGCTGTGACACAGCGAAAAACGAAACAGCATTCACTGAAAAGGCCAAGCTGTATTGGGTCGGGTTCAAGCCATAGTGCTCGATGAACACGAATGAGGAATTTGCTAGGAAAACCATAAAGCTGGACATACCAAATGCGCCGACCAGAACCATCGCGATGAAGTTCTTGTCCTTCATCACCTCCCAGTATCCTTTAACAATCCCAACCAAATTTGCTTTTGATCGCGCTTCTTCGGGGTGACTTTCTTCCATGAAGAACAACACCATGAAGAATCCAAGCACGCCGGCAATGGTCACAAACCAAAAGATCGTGCGCCAGTCTCCAAACGCAACGATTGCAGAGCCCACAAGTGGCGCAAGAATTGGGGAAATCGAGAAAACCAACATCAGTAACGACATCAATTGAGCTGCTTCTGCTCCAGTGTGCAAATCACGGACTACGGCCCGCGCGATAACGCCGCCAGCACAAGCGCCAATACCTTGAAACAATCGCAGCCCCACAAGCCAATTAATGTCTGTTGCTAGGGCGCAACCAACGCCTGCAACCGCAAACAAGGTCATTCCAAAATAGAGAGGCTTCTTGCGGCCATAAATGTCTGAGATAGGCCCGTAAGCCAACTGCCCGATGCCGAGCGCAATGAAGAATGCCATCAAACTTGCCTGAACCGAAGCGGTGTCCGCATTAAGGTCAACGCCAATTGCTGGCAAAGCAGGCAAATACATATCGATCGCGAATGGACCGATAGCTGTAATGAGGCCCAAAATCAGGGCGTTCTTGAGCATTTTTGCATCTATCATTTGTGCACCAATATTGCTGCGCCCGAATTTCGAGCGTGAAAGATCTTAGAAATGTGAATGGTGCCGAGCACCAGGGCCACAAGGACGGCGAGTGAATTGAGCTCGCATTTGGGGTTTTTGGTCCGGGTAGACTTTCAGCTCTATCGCAGAAATGAGAAAATGCAAACAAAAAAGGGGCCAGCAGTCGCTGACCCCAAATTCCCTCCAAGGAATATTTTCGGCTAGTGCGCCATAAGCACAGGCACTTCAGCCTTTGTCAGCACATCGCGTGTCACACCACCAAGAACCCACTCGCGGAAACGTGAATGTCCAAAGCCGCCGATGACGAACATGTCCGCGTCGGTGCGCTCAATCTCGTTTAGCAATGCATCGCCTGCATTCTTCCAACCGGTGATGTTGCGTAGTTCGACATTCACACCATGACGGTCCAAATGACGGGCCATATCTGCGCCCGGTTCGATACGGAGCTCTTCTGTCGATTCTTCTTCAAAAACCATAGCCAAGGTGACCTTGTCGGCCTTTTGAAGGAATGGAATCGCGTCGGCCACGGTACGTGCTGTTTCGCGGCTGTTACGCCAACCAACAACGATATCGGTGAAGGGTTTGCGTGCTTTCACAGCTGGCGGAACGAACAAGCATGATCGACCACAGCTAAACAGAACCTTTTCAAATAGCTCAGGTTGCTCAGTGAAATGACCATAAGGGCGTGTTGCCACAAAGATATCGGACACACGCGCTTCATCGGAGATGGCTTTGCCCATTTGAGCGCTAGTCGCGTCTAGTCTACGCAGCTCATTTCGGACTTCGAGTTTGTCGAATTTCTTCTTCAAGCCTTTAAGCGATTTATCGCCCTGCTCTTCAGCTTGCGACTGCAATTCAGCAGCAACTGAACCAACGGAGAATACGCCGCCACCAGCGCTAATTACGTCTGGAATTTCAACGCACAACAAACCTGTTAGAACAGCGTCATGTCGTTCAGCGACGGGTACAGCATATGAAAGACGCACATCGTCTTCGCTGCTACCGTCCAAGTAAACCAGAATATCTTTGATCATTTCATCTCTCCAAAAATAGAATAACCGCAGTGCCTGTCCGCAATGATCATGCATAGTTGATCCATGGCCCGCGTTGATCTCAATCAACAGCCCAACTAAGCTGTGAACACTTCATGGGAGAAACAGATGGAAAAAGTCACAGGGATCGGCGGCATATTCTTTCGCGCGAAAGACCCTTCGGGATTATCAAAATGGTATGCAGACAATCTTGGCGTTGATCACACACCTCAAGAATACGGCATACTTGGGTGGTGCCCTTCCGGTGGCACAACGGTATTCCAACCATTCGACGACGATACTGACTATTTCAAAAATCCGGATAAACAGTTCATGTTGAATTTTCGGGTCGCCAACTTGGACGCAATGGTTCAACAATTGCGTGCGGCTGGCATTGAGGTAGAAATCCAAGCCGAAGATGAGCCTAACGGCCGTTTTGCCCATCTGTTCGATCCTGAAGGCAATCGGATTGAACTATGGCAACCCATCGGCATCGATTTGGAGAAACAGGAAAAGTGAGCGCTAAAACCGTCAGCAGAGAGAAAGATCTTTTCTATGCCTTAAGCGATAGTCCCGTTGGCGAGATTATGCTCGCAGGTGATAGCACGCACCTTTACTATTTAGACTTTCCTTTGCATGGAAATCTGCCAAATCCGGACTCAAGTTGGGCACGCGATCAACTAAGATTTGAGAGTGAGCTGCAGCAGCTTGAAGAATACTTTTCTGGTGAACGCGAGACTTTTGACATACCGATGAAACTATTGGGCAGTGATTACGAAATCAGCGTCTGGGAGGCGTTGCAGAACATTGCATTCGGCACAGTCAAAACCTATGGCGATGTAGCCAAAGCAATTGGCCAGCCCGAAGGTGCACAAGCTATCGGAAACGCCAATGGCAAAAACCCAATTCCAATCATTGTCCCCTGCCATCGCGTGATCGCCGCAAAGAACAATATTGGCGGCTTTACGGGCGGTGTGGAGAAGAAACAGTTCCTCCTCCAATTGGAAAAAGCAAAAAACGTCCAGTTCAATCTGCTTTAGCGCGCCCGCTCAGTACATTGTCTTTTTGTACTCTTCTTCTAAATCTTCATCGATTTTGCGCATCTCAGCTGGGTCCTCTGGTGCGCCTGTGGTCAAGTCCAAAACAATCTGGGATAAAGATGCCATCTCTGCGCGGTCTTGCTGGTGTGCTGCATCCCAAAGCTTAGAGCGCCTAAATGCCTTCGCGCAATGCATAAAGACTTCACCGACCTTCACAATGATAGCGACCGTTGGCGTGCGTCCCTTAACACTCATGCTGGCCAGCAGCTCAGGATCAGTCACCAATGATGCCCGCCCGTTCACCCGCAAAGTATCGTCAAACCCAGGCACTATAAAAAGAAGCCCAACGTTGGCGTTTGAGACAATATTGGCCAAGCTATCTAGGCGATTGTTTCCGGGTCGGTCTGGAATCGCGAGCGTATGTTGATCAAGAATTTGGACGAAGCCGACAGGATCACCGCGAGGGCTAACGTCCGCATTGCCTTCCAAATTCTGCGTACCCAAGCAGATAAAAGGCGAGCGTTGGATGAACTCCTGCGCATGCCTGTCTAAGTGATCCTGACATTTTTGAATTGCAATTTCATGGGTTGTTGGAAACAGATCCCGCAACTCATCCTCATCAGAAACAACATGATCCGGCTTGGCCTCATATCCTGCCATAATTCTCCCCTCCTCAAACTCAAAGAGTTTGAGCCTTGTTCCAATGTCTGACTGCTGTGACACGTCTAAGCATCACAACAAATCACATATACAAGGTACGTCTTATTTAATTTGATAGTCAAATTAAAATATAACTAGGGAGAAAAATCTAGTTACCAAGAGCCGAGCTATACTGCTTCACCGCTTCAGAAAATCCGACCAAAAGCGCATCAGCAGTTATGCCATGCCCAATGGAAACCTCTGCCAAGTTCGGCACAGCCTTTACGAAAGCTGGTAAGTTCTCAAGCGTCAAATCATGACCAGCATTAATCACCAACCCAGCAGCATCAGCTGCTTTTGCGGTGACCTGCATGCGCTGAAGATGATGATCCCCTTCTGGCGTGCCGAACGAGCTGCCATAAGGCCCCGTATAAATTTCGATACGATCAGCGCCAACTTCGGCAGCATCTGGCGGCACGTTTGGGTCTCCATCCACAAATAACGCAACTCGAAAGCCTGCATCCTTCATACGTTTAATGCTGGGCACCAGAATGTCTTTTGACGCGTCAATATCCCAACCGTGATCAGAAGTGGCTTGGTTTGGATCGTCCGGCACGAAAGTTACCTGATGCGGCTTGTTTTCTTCGACCAACGCCAAAAACGCTTCGTCCGGATAACCTTCAATATTGAACTCTTTGTCGGCGTATTCTTCGCGCATAAGTTTTGCGAGATCATAGACATCAGAACGACGGATGTGGCGTTCATCTGGACGCGGATGCACAGTGATACCATCGGCACCGGCATCCAAAACAACACGCGCCATGCCCACGACACTAGGCCACGGTAAATCACGTTGATTGCGCAAAAGCGCCACTTTATTCAAATTGACTGAGAGTGCGGTCATCAGATCTCCCCACACTTTAAGAAAAGACTATCTAACGCGATACGTGAATTTGACTTTTTGGGCAAGTCTTGTGGTCAAAACTAGTACGAAGGGATGATCTTCAAAAATCAAGTCACAAAGCTTTGCATCGGGTCTTCGCCCATTGTATCTTCATATGCACCAGCGGTGAATTCGTTTATCACCTCACGCCAAAACAACTGCGCCGACACATTGTTTGTGATTTGCTCAGCAGTCCAATGTCCAGAAAACTCTAAAAACAACATGCGCGCCGCTACTCGCCCAACTCCTGAGCGCCGAAACTTTCGCATGACAAAGAACTGCTCCATGTCAAAATGACCTTCACTAACAAGTTGAACAATCGCAAACCCAGCTGCTTCATCACCATACATTATCAATCTAATAAACCGATCTTGGGCTGCCCATGTTTCAGCAACCCATTGGTGCGAACCGTACCGGCCATCGGGGTTTATAGGATTGTCCGTCATCTCACTGAAATCATAAGCGTAAAACTGAGCAAGGCCATCAAACAAGGCTCGTTGATCCGCCGATGGTTCAACTAATTCGATCACTCTGAAATTCCTAAATACAACAACGAGGCGATCACAAACATTCGCCAACGCAACACCTTAAATGTGCTAAGCACTCGAACACGCAACCAAATTACAGTCAAGCGAGCTACCACAAATGCCCTACCCAAAAATCTTATTCATCCGTCACGGCGAAACCGAATGGAACGCCGAGGGACGCACTCAAGGCATTCTTAACTCGCCCCTGACGCAAAAGGGTCGCGCTCAGGCTGAACAGCTCGGCAAAATTCTGGTTCAACATGATGTCGATCCAAGTGACTATTTTCAAGTTACCAGCCCGCTTGGCCGCACCCTTGAAACGGTAGCAGGCATTCAAAAACATGTCAGCTTTGACCCCATCTATGAGTCTTTGCTCCAAGAAATCAACCTTGGCAACATTGGTGGCATGACGCGATATGAGATTGAGATGGAGTACCCTGAGCATCTTCAAGGAAAGAAGCGCCTTGATTGGTATTTTGGCGCGCCTGAAGGCGAGACATTTGAACAAATCAAACAGCGCGCAAAAACATGGCTCGATAGTCTTACCGGGCCAACGATTGCAGTATCTCACGGACAATTGGGCAAGCTTATTCGTGGCCTGTATTGCGGCTTAACGGACGAAGAGCTCTTAAGCTCGGGCGAGCCCCAAGGTGTTGTGATCGTTCTTGAAGATGGAAAAGAGACGTTCTGGGAACTGGAAACTGCCTGACAGGCACCTACCGCTGATCGAATTCCTCGTGCGAAACTTCCATCGCATCCGCGTGCTCATAGCTCCAATCTACCAAGACCTTAATCGGTGCAAGCAGTGACTTGCCGCGCTCCGTTAAGCTGTATTCAACTGCGGGGGGGCGCGTGTCGTAAACTTTGCGATTAACGAGACCATCCCGTTCGAGGGATCGAAGGGTAACCGTCAGCATTCGCTGAGAAATGCCTTCAACGGTGCGCAGCAACGCGCGAAACCTCTCAGGCCCTGCGCCAAGCCGCAAAACCACCAATACTGTCCACTTGTCGCCGATGCGATCAAGCGTATTTCTAACAGGGCAAGGCACGCTGTAACCAACCTGCTCCCACTTTTCATACTCGTCGCAAACACTTTTTTCTGCGTCCAATATCTCAGCCATATGGTTACCTTCAGGTGCCTTCCAAACTTCAAAGTGCCTTCTTTCGCAATGATGCGATGTGGTTATATATAGCAGTTCCTATCAGTAACTAACACTCAAAATGGAACTATCATGACCAAAACTGTTGCTATCTTTAACGCAAACTCAGCTCAAGCAGCTCCCTTTGTTGATGAAGCTATAGCCCAAGGCCTAAATGTTCGCGCAATCACCAGAAGTTCATCTTCAAAGTCAGATACAGAAAACGTGGTCCACTACACCGCGGACTTGCTCAACAAAGATCAGGTCGTAGCTGCACTAACCGGCATTGATGCAGCATTTTTGCATCTGCCTGTGCCAAGCGATTTCTCGCATCCAGAGATTTGGTTGGGTAATTTTATTGCCGCCGCCCACGAAATCTCGTTGCCATTGCTAGTTTTCTCAACATCAGGACCAGCTGGCGACGATTTCCCGAAAACGCCGATGATCGATGGCACCACCGCGGCAATGAATGCAATTCAATCCAGCGGGTTAAACGTAATAACGTTGCAACCAACGGTCTATTTGGAGAATTTGTTTGTACCACCGTTCGTGCCTGATCTGCATAGTGAGGGGCGGCTGACATATCCTCCTGTTCCAGCAACACAAAAAATCGCATTCGTCTCCCATAAAGACCAAGCAACAATTGGGGTGGCGGCACTACAGCGTCCTGACCTCGCGGGTCAAACTTTCAAAATTGCTTCGCCAAACGCAATCACTGGCCCAGACCTTGCAAAGGCACTCGAAGAATGGACTAGCAAGCCAGTAATTTTTGCGCCGCAAAGCCCAGATGAGTTTGGCGCACATATTGGCAAACTCTTTGGCAACGACGCTGTCGGGCATGGACTAGCAGGCCTTTACAAGTCGATCATTGGTGCAGGCAATAGCGTCGCTGAGATAGACGTTCCTGCCTTAGAAAAAACATTTGATGTGAAGCTGACTTCCATTGAGAACCACATTTCTCAATGGCCCAAGCAATAAACAAAAAAGGGTCACGCTCTACCAAGCGTGACCCCAAAATTTCAGCGTCTCGGACGAGACTACATGCCGTCTTTACCGCGAGATATTGCAGTTAGACCAGTCCGAACCACCTCAACCAAACCAAGTGGCTGCATCAATGTGATGAACTGCTCAACTTTGTTCGGGCGACCGGTGATTTCAAACACAAAGCTCTCCGTTGATGCATCAACGACATGCGCGCGAAAGGCCTCTGCCAAGCGCAAAGTTTCAACGCGGTTTTCACCAGTGCCAGCCACTTTGATCAAAGCCAACTCGCGTTCCAGCGCTTGGCCTTCGGCTGTTAGATCATGAACCTTATGTACCGGAACCAAGCGCTCTAGTTGCAGAATGATCTGCGACAGAACCTTTGGTGTTGCCACTGTCACGACTGTGATGCGGGAGAAGTGATTGTCTTGCTCTGTTTCAGAGACAGTAAGACTGTCGATATTGAACCCGCGTGCCGAAAAAAGTCCAACGACACGAGCAAGAACACCCGGCTCATTGTCGACAAGAACAGTCAATGTATGGCGTTCGACCAACTGGTTACGCTCTTTATCCCAACTTGGCTTAAACAAGAACCTTCCCCTTTTCGTCGATAATGCTGCCAATATCTGCAGTGTCTGGCAAAATCATTTCATTGTGCGCTTTGCCCGATGGGATCATCGGCAAGCAGTTTTCGTCTTTGGTAACGCGACAATCGAACAACACAGGTTTGTTGATATTGATCATTTCCATGATCTTGTCGTCTAGCTCTGCCGGGTCGTCGCAGACAATACCGTGTGCACCAAAAGCTTCAGCCATTTTTACAAAGTCAGGCAGACTCTCAGAATATGAGTTTGAGTATCGACCGCCATGCAGCAATTCTTGCCACTGACGAACCATGCCCATGCGTTCATTGTTCAAGATGAAAATCTTGATCGGTAAACCATATTGAATGGCTGTCGACATTTCTTGCATAGTCATTTGCACACTGGCTTCACCAGCAATGTCGATCACCAATGCATCGCGGTGCGCAGCTTGCACACCAACAGCAGCAGGCAAACCATAACCCATGGTGCCCAAACCACCTGACGTCATCCAACGATTTGGTTCATCAAAGTGGAAGTGCTGTGCGGCCCACATTTGGTGCTGACCAACTTCTGTTGTGATGTAAACGTCGCGGTCTTTCGTCAACTCATACAATCGTTCAACAGCGTGCTGTGGTTTAATCACGTCTTCTGATTTTTGGTAGTTCAGTGATTTCACATCGCGCCAGTTGGAAATCTCTTTCCACCAACCTGAAATAGCTTCAGTACGAGGCTCATTTGTCTCAGAACGCCAAATACGAACCATTTCTTCAAGAACTAATCCGCAATCACCAATGATTGGCAATTCAACCTCAATATTCTTATTGATGGAAGATGGATCAATGTCGATATGGATCTTCTTTGAGTTTGGCGAGAAGCCATCAAGACGACCTGTAATTCGATCATCAAAACGAGCACCAACGCAGATCATCAAATCGCAGTCGTGCATCGCCATGTTAGCTTCGTAAGTGCCGTGCATACCAAGCATGCCCAGCCATTGGTCGTTCGACGCTGGAAAAGCGCCAAGACCCATCAATGTTGAGGTTACTGGAAAACCTGAAAGCTCAGCCAGTTCGCGCAACTCTTTTGCGGCCTCTGGACCAGAGTTGACAACACCACCGCCTGTATAAAGGATCGGTTTTTCGGCTTTCAACATCATATCGACAGCCATCTTGATCGCTTCAAGATCACCATCAAGAGTTGGCTTATATGTTGGATGCGAAACGTTGTTCGGCTTGGCATAGCTGCCCAGCGCGAATTGAACGTCCTTTGGAATATCAACAACAACTGGACCAGGGCGGCCGCTTGTCGCGATATAGAAGGCTTCGTTCAAAACACGTGGCAAGTCTTCTACCGACTTCACCAAATAGTTGTGCTTAGTACAGTTGCGCGTAATGCCAACCGTGTCACATTCTTGGAACGCATCTGAACCGATGAGCGGTGTTGGCACCTGACCGGTAATGCAGACCATTGGAATTGAATCAAGAAGGGCGTCAGTTAGTCCTGTGACTGCGTTTGTCGCGCCAGGTCCTGAAGTCACCAATACGACACCACATTTACCAGTTGAACGGGCATAGCCTTCAGCAGCGTGTGTAGCACCTTGTTCGTGCCGCACCAGAATGTGCTCAAGTTTGTCCGTTTGGAAAATTGCGTCGTAAATCGGCAAGACAGCGCCGCCGGGGTAGCCGAAGATATGTTCGACGTCCTGATCGACTAACGCTTGAATGACCATTTCTGCACCGGTCATTTGCTGAGCCATCTTTCTCTCTTCTCCTCTACTTCCGTACCCAAGAGTACCTTAGATACGTTTCAGTCATAAAAAAAGGCCCCGTTTGGGACCTAGACATGCACCGACACTCGCAAACCTCCTTAGATGTTTGCGCCGCCGATGCCACTAATCACGAGTACGATAACGGTCCGCATGGGACTCCCTTACGTAAATTCAATTGTTGGACAACATTGGTAAGGGGCTGTTTTTTATCGGTCAAGCCCCCAATTGCCTTTTCTTGGTTCACAAAAACAATTTTACTTGACCAAACGGGGCAAATTTGAAAGCTCTAAAGGTACAAATCAAAGAGCCAAAATGGCCAAAATACTGATACTCTGGGGACAGTTATGACATCTTCAAACCTTGAAGCCGTTAGCAAACACATTGACGCAAATTTTGACCAATCCGTTGATCGACTGATCGATTGGCTAAAGATCCCATCAGTCAGCACTGATCCACAGTTTGACGCAGAAGTACTGCGCGCTGCCAAGTGGATGCAAGACCAACTCAATGACCTTCAGTTTGAAACCAAACTGATCGAAACGGCAGGTCACCCTGTCCTATATGCGGAGCGCAAATCGTCAAACAAAGACGCACCAACCGCACTTTACTACGGCCACTACGATGTTCAGCCTGGCGACCCTTTTGAACTTTGGGAAACATCTCCATTTGAGCCGGTGATTGCAGACAGCAAGTACGGCAAGAAAATCGTCGCGCGCGGCGCTGAAGACGACAAAGGCCAACTGATGACGTTCATCGAAGCGTTCCGAGCTTGGATCAATGTAGCTGGTGATCTGCCTTGTAACGTCAAAATCATGCTGGAAGGCGAAGAAGAAACTGGCAGCCCAAGCCTTGAGGCATTTCTGAAGGAAAACAAGGGTATCCTAGGCGCTGACGTTTGTATCGTCTGCGACACTGGCATGTGGGACATTGATACCCCAGCAATCACTTATTCTTTGCGCGGTCTTGTTGATGCAACAATCACCATTACTGGCCCGAACCGGGACTTGCACTCTGGTATGTATGGCGGCTCAGTGGTCAATCCACTGCACGCGCTTTCCTCCATCGTCGCTGATTTACATGATCAGAATGGCCTTATTCAAATCAAAGACTTTTATGAAGGCGTGCCGCAGCTTTCAAATTCAGAACGCGCGGAACTTGCTGACCTTAAGCATGACGATGCCACTTACTTTGGTGAAATCGGCCTTTCTGGTCCAGCAGGTGAGCCACAATTCACTTCGCTCGAACAAATGTGGATGCGACCAACCTGCGATCTAAATGGTATGTGGGGTGGTTACACTGGTGAAGGCCACAAGACTGTAATTGCTGCGCAAGCGAGCCTTAAACTTTCTTGCCGTCTGGTGGGTGACCAAGACCCACATGCTATTCTGAAAAATTTAGAGCTATTCTTCCAAGAACGTTTGCCAACAGATTTCACCATGACGTTAAAAAACCACGGCATGGGCGTGGCAGTAAAACTGCCGGTTGATAGCCCCTACCTCAAGGCAGCGCGCGACGGTTTGGAAGAAGTCTATGACAATCCAACTAAACTAATCGGCACAGGTGGATCAATTCCGGCAGTCGGTCAGATTAGAGAAACATTGGGCATAGATAGCGTAATGGTCGGCTTCGGCTTGGACGATGACAACGTACATTCGCCAAACGAGAAATACGAACTGACATGCTTGCAACGTGGCATCCAATCCCACGCGGCCATTTTGGAAAAACTTTCAGAAATAAAATGACCTCCGAAATCACACACATTCACGGTGTGACAGTGCTCAACGTTTTGGCGGACGAAGCACCGATCGCATCTGAAGCTGACTTCATGGACCCACTTGGCAACGCAGCTTACCAAGGCGCCGAGTGGGTTGTGTTGCCCATCGAAGCCTTGGCACCAATCTTCTTCGATTTAAAGTCCAAGGTTGCTGGCGAGATTCTACAAAAACTTATGAACTACAATCTGAAGTGCGCCATCATTGGCGATTTATCTGAATATATTCAGAAGTCCACCGCACTTCGAGATTTTGTTTACGAGTGCAATAACGGCAATCAAATCGCCTTTATTGAAACATTGGACATTTTTCAGAAAAGGCTGGCAAATGGCTGATTTCACGGCATCCGAAAAGCGTGTTGAGGCCGTATTTCGTGCTGCGGATTCAACCGCTCAAATCGTGCAATTGGAAGAACTTGCACATACTGCGCAGCAAGCCGCGGATGCACTCAATATTGATGTAGCCCAAATCGTAAAGTCACTGATCTTTAAGGGCGCGGAAAGTGGCACCGCATATCTGTTGCTCGTGTCAGGCGCCAATCGCGTTCACGAGCGTCGCACAGGACGCCAAATCGGCGAGAAACTTGGTCGAGCAGATGCTGAGTTTGTAAAAGAGCATACAGGGTTCACTATCGGAGGCGTTTCCCCACTTGGTGCAGTCGGAGATGTTCGAATCTTTATCGATGAAACTTTGTACGAACTCGATGAAATTTGGGCCGCGGCAGGACATCCACGATCTGTGTTTCCAACAACTGCCAAAGAATTACAAATTCTCACTGGAGCAAAATCGATCAACGTGCTCTAAATCACATTAACGCATGGGAGATCGACAATGAAATTGGCTTTAGCAGCAACAGCTCTGATTTTGGTAGCAACACAAGCGAATGCTCAAGAGATCAGCCAACGCTTTCTTTCCAACTTCTTTGCGCCCCTTCAAGAACTCTCGATTGCCAACAAGCGCGAGTATTGCGGCTATTTTGGCTTGAATGACGATGATGAACTCATTGCCTCAAAGGCAACAAAGGGTGAAGAAGACGGTTGTCTTGCGGACGAACCGGGACCAGAAATGGTCGAAATTCTTGCTTCGTATCACACACATGGCGCCTTTCACTACGAGGCAGATGCTGAAACTCCTTCAACCGCCGACCTTGAAGCCGACATTGAAGAAGAAGTAGACGGCTATGTGGCAACGCCGGGTGGCCGTATCTGGATGAACGATGTGGACAAGGAGTTGGCTATCATGATGTGCGATAGAAATTGCACGGTGTCAGACCCCAATTACGACAATCAAGCATTTCCCCCAGTAAACGGCACTTACGATCTAGACGGTCTATATGACCGCGATGACGCTGAATATTGATCAGCCAACTCTAACGCGTGGCTTAATCAACAAGATTGCGACTGCGCATAGTAGGCCAATGACAAAAATCATGGGCCATATCAGATTCATTCCAAAACGCTCGATGAATAGCCCGCTTAGCAGCGGGCTCATACCGTAGCCCGCACCAATAATCAGATTGAGAGTACCTGTAAGTCGTCCTCGGAAGTTCTTTGGGCTTTCGTTGGCAATGTGCGTTTGTGAATTGGTGGCTGACATCACTTCGCCGAAGGTGAACACTGCAATACACATAGACAAGATCAGTAAGCTGGCAGAACTACCAAGCAGACTGAACCCAATCGCATAGCAAACCGCTGCAACGCAAATATTGACATAGGTGGAATAACGCCCAGATATCCCTGCGACCAACGGCGTGAACACGACAACCAAAATCGCATTGATCATCCAAAGTTGGCCGAAAATCCGAGGACCATCGTCTCCAAACAGACGGTCCAAATGGATAGGCACGCTGAACGCCATTTGCCCGTAGATCAAAGACAAAAAGTATCCCACAACGGCAAACAACAATAGTCGCGGGCGCGACAACAAAAGCGACCACATACTTCCCTTATGCGCGGCCTCCGCCGTTCGATCCTCTTCCACTGCTAACTCGTCTTGATCCGGCTTGTCATGAGGGAGCAAAAACAAGATCACCATCATTGCCAAAAACGTGGTGAATGCGTCCCCCCAAAACATCAGTTGGAAATGGCTATTAAACAAAAGACCGGCGACAGCAGGTCCAACTGCAAAACCTAAGTTCCAACCAAAATAGGAAGTGGCATAAACCATCTGTCTATTCTCTGGCGTTGAATAGTCAGCCTGCCAAGCTTGCATCACAGGCGACACCATTCCGTTCATGAACGCGATCAAAAACAGAAAGTAAATCAGCTCAAATTGATCGGCAAAAAATCCAGCCGTCGCAGTTGCCACGATCTCCAAAAATATAGCGCCAATGTAAACAGGTTTTCGGCCAACCTTGTCCGTCAGCCAACCGCCCAGAATAGTCGCGGGCACATATGCGACGAAGACGATGTTGACATAGAACGCAGCTTCAAGCGTCGACATGCCGAGCTTATTCGTCAGCATCAACGTAAGGAAGGGCATCACAAATGCGCCAGCCGCTACAACGAAGTTTGCAAGACAAAAGATATAAGCGATGCGCGGCAACTGCCGCCACTTGTCGATGAAAACTAACATGAGAAAATCCGTGGACAGGAGCTTCACGCTATTACGATATCAAAGCGCAGGCAATCCTACATTACAAACTAAGCCAGCGGATCAATCCACCGCCAATCTTTCATCCGGTTACGAAACCAAGTTCGCTGACGCTTGGCATATTGGTGTGTGGCGATGATCGACTTTTCTGTCGCTTCTTCTAACGACAATTGACCGTCAAGGTAGGCGCCGACTTCAGGTACACCTATCGCTCGCATTGAAGGTAGCGTGGTGTCCAAATCCAAAACACGGATTTGCTCAACTTCTTCTATAGCACCCTGCTCCATCATCAGCTCAAATCGATGAGCAATACGTTCACGTAAAATGTCGCGTTCTGGGTTCAGCACAATCTTCTCTATTTGAAAGTCAGAGATAACTGAGGGCGCATTGGGTTCATCTTGCCAATGCGCTAACGATTTGTTTGTAGCTTCCATGACAGAAATAGCGCGCGCGACTCGTTGAGGATCTGGCGCTTGCAGGCGCCTCGCCATTTCCGGATCTTTATCGGCTAACAATTTGGCTCTACCATCCGCATCAAGCGGTTGAATCATTTCTTCAACTTGTTGAATCACTTCTTTAGGTACGTCCGGTATCTCTGCGAATCCATTTATGAGCGCATCGAAGTAAAGCCCTGTACCACCTACGAAAATCAGGTTTTGATAACTCCACCCTTCGCCGTCGATAATGTCCTGCACATCACGTAACCAAGCCCCTGTAGAGTAACGCTGACTTGGGTCTACATGTCCGTACATCCGATGTGGTGCTGCCGCCAATTCTTGGGCATTGGGTCGAGCAGAGATGATGTTGAGTACATCATACACCTGCATTGAATCAGAATTGATGATCAAAGAATTATCAGCTTGAGAACGCGCAATGGCCATGGCCGTCTTGCCGCTTGCGGTCGGACCCGCTATCAACAATGCGCGCTTTGCCATTTCAATTATCCTCTAGGATCAACATGCCAACTCTAGTTCTCACCACCAATCCAAATGGCCACAATCTTGAGACAGATTTCGTCCAGGAAATCCAAGCCCAGATCGGCGGCACAATCAATTGGCTACATCAGTCTATTGCGTGTGAGATTATTGATCCAAAGTCAAGCGATGCGCTCAAAATTACGCGTGAGATGATTGGCGAAAAACGCGTTGATGCGAACATAACACCGAATGAAAATCGCCGCAAAAAGCTTGTCATCGCGGACATGGATTCAACCATGATCAACGAAGAATGCATTGATGAACTCGGCGCAGCATTGGGGATCAAAGAGCAAATCGCAGACATCACTGCACGTGCCATGCGCGGCGAATTGGACTTTGAAGAAGCCCTAGATGCACGAGTAGGTTTGCTCAAGGGATTGAGCTTGGACACCGTGAAAGAAGTTCGTCGAGAGCACATCACATATGCTGCTGGCGGCCGCGTTCTCATTCAAACAATGAAAGCTTATGGCGCATATGCGGCCCTTGTCTCTGGAGGCTTTACGTTGTTCGCAGACTACTTCGGAAAACGCATTGGCTTTGATGAAGCAACAGCCAACATTCTAGAATTCGAAAACGACATTTTGACCGGCACCGTGGCACGTCCAATTGTAGATAAAAGTACAAAGCTGGAAAAACTTAACGCACTGGCTGAGGCCAACGAATGGGACCTTTCACAAACTCTAGCAGTCGGTGACGGCGCCAATGATTTGATGATGATCCAAGCTGCGGGCATGGGCGTTGCAATCCATGCAAAACCAGTCGTAGCGGAGCAAGCCGAATACTGTTTCAATCACTCAGACTTGAGCGCCTTGCTCTATTTGCAAGGGTATAGCGAAGAGCATTTGGTGCGGTCGTAACCGCACCACTCAGCTTATTTCGAAAGCCTAATCGCAACAAACCTGCGTGACCCCGTTGGGTCTGCTATCTTGAGCAGAATGACCTCGCGGCCATTCTCAGCTGCCGTTCCAACGATGGTCTCAACATCTTTGGTCGAATAGACAGCAATCTGATTGACCTCACTGATTGTATGTCCAACGCGAATGCCTTTGCTTTCAGCATCTGTTCCGGGGACAACTTCAGTCACCACAACACCGTCAATTCGAATATCAATCGCGAACTGTTCGCGCATATCCGCGGTTAGGCCAGCAACCGTCAGACCAAGCAAAGAATCCGCGTTTAACGGCAATTCTTTCGGCGGTAGCAAATCAATCTGTGCAAACTCGCTCTCACGTTCTAAGCGGCCAAGTGTGATGTCCAGATCAATCTCTTCCCCTACACGCAACACCCGCACGCTTACGGCCTTGCCAATCTCGGTTTCCGCCACGATGCGCGGTAGGTCCCGCATTCTCGTTATCGGCTTACCATCAAATTCAAGGATCAAGTCTCCTTCATTGATAATGCCAAAACTTGGACCATCGGGGTCAAGGGACAGCACCAGCGCACCGAACGTATCATCACGCCCAAGACTAGCGGCAATATCCTCACTCATGTCTTGAATGCCAACACCAAGCCACCCGCGACGAGTCTCACCGAATTCACGCAACTGGTCCAGAACCGGCTTCGCTAAATTAATCGGAATGGAAAACCCAATGCCGAGTGAGCCACCAGATTGGGAGAATATCGCGGTGTTGATGCCGATCACCTTGCCGTCCATATTAAAAAGCGGACCACCGGAGTTGCCTTGGTTGATCGCCGCATCGGTTTGAATGAAATTATCATAAGGACCAGAGCGGATATCTCGATTTCGAGCGGAAACAATACCGGCGCTAAGGCTGCCACCAAGTCCGAACGGATTGCCTATGGCCATCACCCAGTCACCAACCAGCGCAGTGTCAGAGTTGCCCAATTCAACAAAATGCAACGCATCAGGTGATTGCACCTTGAGTACCGCCAGATCGGTCTTTTCGTCCGCGCCAATGACTCGAGCTTCAAGTCGACTTCCATCCGTGAAGGCCACAAAAATCTCGTCTGCGCCCTCAATCACATGGTTGTTGGTTACGATGACACCGTCGGCAGAAATCACAAAGCCAGAGCCCAATGAGCGACTTTCACGAGGCGTGCCTTCTTCCGATTGCGCCGGCGGTTCAAACTTGTCAAAGAATTCTTTAAACGGGGAGCCTTCAGGCACGTCTGGGAATGGGAAACCACGTCCACCAGAGTTCACACGATGTATGGTCGAAATATTGACAACCGCTCCCTGTAGATCAGCGGCGAGCGGCGCAAACGACACAGGGCCCTTTGCATGTGTAGCAAGCGCACTTGCAAGTACCAGCGCGATCGCCAGTACAATTTTCACGCACCCTTGGATAGGTAAACTCAATTTAGACATATCACTCCCCAGCTACTCAATATCTCTGCGGCTGGGCAATGTTCTTATGAACTAGAGCGCAACCAGAACAACACAATAAAACCAATTACCGCAGTTGTAAGCCCTATCACGCGAATTTGCGCTTCAGGTGACTCTAAAATTGTTTGGATAGTTTTCTTCATAAAAACAGGAAAGGCTGCATAAAGCAGCCCTTCCAAGATTATCGCTAATGCGATCGCAACAAAGAAGTCACGCATTATTGTGTATTGGCAGATGGTGTATCAGAGCTGAAATATTTGAAGAATTCAGAATCTGGTGACAACACCATTGATGTTCCTTCGGACTGCAGAGCAGCGCGGTAAGACTGCATTGAACGATAGAACTCAAAGAATTCTGCGTCTTTACTGAATGCTTCAGCAAAAATTCTATTTCGTTCACCCTCACCTTCACCCCGAAGGATGTCAGCATCACGTGTTGCAGTCGCCACAAGCTCAACAGCTTGACGATTTGCTTGCGCACGAAGTGTTTGAGCAAGTTCTTGGCCACGAGCACGTAGACGTGCTGCTTCAGCCAAACGCTCAGCCTTCATTCGGTCGTAAGTTTGTTGAGAAACCTGCGATGTCAAATCTGTGCGCGTTACACGCACATCAACAACATTCAAACCGATTGTGTCCAAGGCTGGAGATACTTGATCGCGCACTTCACGCATCATTTCTGAGCGTTGCTCAGACAAGGCAGCGTTGAAATCACGTAGACCGTAAACGTCACGCAATGCGTTTTCCAAAGCAGTATCGATACGATCTTCTGCAGTCGAAATTCGACCTAGAACACGCTCACGGAATTTCACTGGATCAACAATACGGTAAGTGATGAACGCATCAACAACGTAAAACTTACCGCCCTTAACTTGGACACGAAGGTCGTCAAGTTGATAGCGAAGCACACGGTCATCAATGATCTGAACGGTTTCGATAAAGTCAGTTGGAACTTTGAAGTTCAAACCAGGCTCTTTTTCAACGCGAACGATTTCACCAAAACGAAGTACGATTGCCTGTTGGCGCTCGTTCAAAACGAAGATTGAAGAAATGAAAACGTAGAATACAGCGACTGCGAGTACAGCAAGAATAGCTAAACGATTATTCATGATTAGTTCCCCGCATTCGAGTTAGCACGAGCATTGAGTTCTGGCAGTGGCAAGTATGGCACAACGCCTGTTCCTGCTCCGCTCTCAATGATCACTTTTTCTGAGTTGCCCAATACGCTTTCCATTGTCTCAAGGAACAAACGTTTGCGCGTAACTTCTGGGGCCTTCGCATATTCGTCATACACAGAGATAAAGCGTGCAGCTTCACCCTCTGCTTGTTTGACGATTTGGTCTTTATAAGCTGCAGCTTCTTCGCGAAGTTGTGCCGCTTGACCACGAGCTTGGCCTAGACGTGTGTTTGAGTACTGACGCGCTTCTTCTTGGAAACGGTCTTCATCTTGTTCAGCACGCTGAACCTCGTCAAACGCATCAGCCACCTCGGTTGGGGGAGCTGCATCTTCGATTGACACACGAATGATGTTTATTCCTGCACCATAGCTATCAAGGATAGTTTGCGTGATGCGGCTAACTTCAAGCGCAATGTCAGCACGTTTATCGCGGAAGACGTCTTGCGCTGGATTACGTCCAACAACTTCACGCATTGCGCTTTCTGAAGCTTGACGAAGAACACCTTGAGGATCTTGAACGTTGAACAAGTAATCAGAAGGATCACCGACACGCCATAAAACAGAGAAACCAACATCAACGATGTTTTGGTCACCGGTAAGCATCAGGCCTTCAGAAGTACGCGTACCACGAATTGTACCAATTCGGGTTTGGTTCTGTGTCGTCACAACTTTTTCAACAGTCTCAAGAGGCCACAAATGGAAGTGAAGACCAGGTTGTGAGAATTCTGCCTTTGGCTTACCAAATAGCAGTTCCACACCAACTTCTTGCGCATCCACTGTGTAAACCGCCTGGAATGCCCAAACGATCAACAATGCCACCACACCGATAACGGCTAAGACTTTGCCACCTGGCAAGCCGCCACCAAATTGATTGCGACCTTGAGACAAAATGTCTTCAAGTTTAGGACCGTTTGGACGACGTGGTCCGCCACCGCCGCCACCTGGAGACTGCCCCCAAGGGCCGCCGTTATTATTATCGTTCCAAGACATTTGAAACCCTTCAATTGATCTAATAGGTGTTCGTTATATAGGAAATCCGCGAGCTCGTATCAATGAGGACGCCGATTTTTATCTCTTTTCGTAAACGGATATTGAATATTGAGCCGTGTCTTTCTCATGCGGCTCCACATTTGGGCTCGAAACTGCATGCCAACTATCGTCGATTAGAGGGAACACAATATCTCCCTCTGGCTCAGCATCGATGTGAGTAATGTACAAGCGATCAGCTATTGGCATAGCCATTTTGTAAATCTCGCCACCACCGATGATCATGATTTCATCAACGCCATCTGCAACTGCAATGGTCTTCGCGTGTTCAATTGCCGCCTCAAAGTCATTTATGACAATGACGCCTTCGGGTTGATAACCCTGCTGCCTTGTCACTAGAATGTTTGTGCGACCCGGCAACGGTTTGCCCACAGTCTCAAACTGTTTGCGGCCCATGACGAGCGGCTTACCGAGTGTTGTCGCCTTAAAGAACTTAAAGTCTGAAGGCAGATACCATGGCATACCGCCATTGGCGCCAATCACATTGTTCTTGGGCACCGCCGCAATCATCGAAATCCTGATATCGTCACTCATACGGCAATCGGTGCTTTGATGGATGGATGTGCTTCATACCCATCGAAACTAAAGTCTTCGAACTTGAAATCAAAGATTGATGAACGATCCTTATTCATCACCAACTGAGGCAAGGTCTTAGGAGATCGAGTAAGTTGCAGACGCGCTTGTTCAAAATGGTTGTGATAAATGTGCGCGTCACCAAATGTGTGCACGAACTCGCCAACTTCCAGTCCCACGACCTGCGCAACCATATGAGTCAACAGTGAATAGGAAGCGATGTTGAACGGCACGCCAAGGAAAATGTCAGCCGAACGCTGATATAGCTGGCACGACAACTTGCCGTCAGCCACAAAAAATTGGAACAAACAATGACATGGCGGCAAAGCCATCTCTTCGATTTCCGATGGGTTCCATGCAGAAACGATGTGCCGTCGAGAATTTGGATTTTTCTTCAATCCATCGATAAGACGTTCTATTTGATCAATGGATTGGCCATCGCCCGCAGGCCAAGAGCGCCACTGGGAACCATAAACAGGCCCAAGTTCGCCGTTCTCATCCGCCCAATCATCCCAAATACGCACCCCATTCTCTTTGAGGTATGTGATGTTGGTTTCGCCCATCAAGAACCATAGAAGCTCATGGATGATCGATTTTAGGTGGAGCTTTTTGGTGGTCAGCAGCGGGAAGCCTTTTTGAAGGTCAAACCGCATTTGGTAACCGAAAACACCACGTGTTCCGGTGCCGGTGCGGTCATCTCTGTCCACACCGTTCTCTAGAACGTGACTAAGAAAGTTCAAGTAAGTCTGCATGGCAGGCACCCTAGATGATTCTTTTGCACGTAGGCATCAGAAATCGATTGGTTGCTACCAGCTCGTTACATCCGGCCATGTCTCAATAAGTTTAGGAAAATTGGCATCTGCACTTTTGATGTGACCGGAAATGTCTTCGCGCCACAGCTTGCGTACAGACTTGGAAAAATTCAGATACAACTTATCTTCATGAATTGTCCAAGCCTCAGGGTCGCCTTTGGCCAACGCTCCTTTGGATGCCGCAAAGGCACAGTAGCCACCATACTGCGGGGCATATTTTTCTGGATTTGCTAGGAACATGTCCAAATTCATCTGCGATGCAAAGAGCCATTGAGCATCTTTGTACTGTGTCGCAAATCCCTTATCCCCGACCACAGCTGCATCTTGCGTAAAGAAAGCGACAGTGTCATAGCCGCCAACAGCAATTCCAGGCATAAGCCCTGTGAAAATTTGTTCTGCCGAAAATGCAGCAGGAACAAAACTCAGAGCGGCTGCGGCACCAACTGATGACAACAAAAATTTACGACGGTTCATCTCAATCTCCAATTTGTTGAACGTAGCATAGCAAATGCAACGCAGCAGTCATCTCACCAGCTTTCACAATTGCGCGATAAAAAATGGCGCCCAACTGGACGCCATGCAACTTTTGAAAACTGAGTTCAGCTTAAGAGAAAACAGAGAGTTTTCCGGCTTTCTTCGCGCACAGATAATAAAACGTAAGTCGTTCTTTCATCCGGTCGTCCTTCATTTGATCAGCAACGCCCGCGATAATCGCATCAAGCTTCTCATCGCTGTCTGTCATGCCGAGTTTCTTTTTCAAGAAATTCTGACGAACTGTTTTCAATTCGCTTTCGTCACTTGTGGCAACATATGCGCTATCGCGCTTGCTCAATACCAAACGGTATGTCTTCGCCATATTCTCAACAACAGCCGCATCTGCGCCCGCGTCATACTTTTTGATTTCGTCGAGGTGTTTGCTCATCAACGCTTCTCCCATTATTAACCGCCGCCACTTCCATAAGCTGTGACCTTACATAACCAAAGATTTCACAACCAATTGATGCTGTAAAGCAATTTGGCGCCTAGTTTACATTGCAATTCCGGAAAACACGCCTATATTAAAGGTGCTGGAAACAGCTACGGCGATAAATCGCGATCATAATAAACCATTCGGACCCGGGGGCGGTACCCGGCGCCTCCACCAATTCTTCTCAGGGCTTTAGAGTTCTGAAATATGGGGGCGAAATAGGATCGACGAGGGTGTAAAAGGTTTGCTTTCGCTCGGCATGGTACCACCGTATCGGACCATATTGATAGTTGCAAATGACAACATCGCTGAGGTACGTTTGGCTGCGTAAGCGGTTCGACACCTCGAAATAGAAGCCCTTTTTCCCCTCGCAGGGATCTAGGCGGGGTTTGCAGGTACCTGGCAACAGAAACCTGCGCTAATTTCCCTGAGCAATTATCAAATTCGTCGCAGTCTTGCTTGCAATCCCGATAAATATAGGGCTGATATGGCTGTATCTGGATTCGAAACACATAAGGTAAATCAATGGCCGAAGACCTAATTCGCTATGATGTTCTCGCACAAGAAGCTCTACGTGGCGTCGTGCGCAAAGTTCTTAGTGAAGTGGGAAAAACCGGCCTTCCCGGCGAGCACCATTTTTTCATCTCGTTCGTAACAACTGCTCCAGGCGTTCGTATTTCTGAACGTTTACTGAAGCAATATGAAAACGAAATGACCATCGTGCTTCAAAATCAATATTGGGATCTCAAAATCAACGACAACGGCTTTGAAGTTGGTTTGTCTTTTGATGGACACCCAGAACAATTGGTCGTTCCTTATTCTTCAATCAAAGGCTTCTTCGATCCATCGGTTCAATTCGGCTTGCAATTCGATGTTGTCGACGAGAACGGCGACATCACCGTTTCTAACGATGAAGCAGATGACAAAGACGAAGATGAAACGTCTGAAGCAGTTGCCGAACCAAAAGCAGGCGGCGATGATGATGAAGACAAAAACGTCGTCAGCCTAGATTCTTTCCGCAAGAAATAAGCCAGTTTTCAAATGAAAAAACGTTCTGTAACAATTGCCGGGCACCGCACAAGCGTTGCGCTGGAGCAAGAGTTCTGGGACGAAATCAATATTCTCGCTAAGAACCGCCATTTGTCGTTGACGCAGTTAATTGCAGAGCTGGACGAAAAACGGACTACTGAAAACTTGGCGTCAGCCTTAAGGCTGGCTGTGCTCGAAGAGCTAAAGTCCAAGAAGGACTAATTACTGCCTTCAATCAGATCGATTGGCACACTGTCATCCAACAAAAGCTCATTAGGATCAAACAGAAGCAGCGGTTCATCATCAGCGCCTGCACCTGGTAATTGAATAGTTGAACTATTTGTATTGAGTTCACGCGCTGCGGCTTCATCTGCTGCAACTGCGGCCGCGGCTGCAGCTCTTGCTTCAGCCTCAGCCTTAATGCGAGCTTTGCGTTCTGCATCCAATCTTGCGGCTTTCTCGGCCTCATCACGGGCTAGCTGCGCGGCCTGCTCAGCCATTCGTCTTTGTTGTTCTTCGGCTTGCGCTAACGTTCTCGCTTCTTGCTCAGCCCGCAATATCTCAAGCCGTTCAACTTCCAACTCGAATGCTTTCACTCGAATAGAGTCGACCATTTGCTGGATGTCGACACTGTAAGCAGGGGCCGATAGCGAACCCGCTATTGTCGCGTCCACACGACCTGTGCTTTCGTTCAAGATCGAACCGTCGCCAACATTTTGCGTTGGTGTCAGGGTCCAACCACTTTCCAGCGCGAGGTCATTCAGATTTAAACTGGCACCACCAAACAGCCGTGTTTTGACGTCTTCAATTGCGATGTTGTTGATCAGCATTTTGCCGCCAGCCAAGCTGAACAAGCCTTCAAATTCGGTCGCCGAATAGGAGGCACCATTAAGATCGCTAATAACTTGAGCTTCAAGTTCCGGCGCTTCCAACTCAAGAATGTTTTCGATCGCAATGATCTTTTGGAAAATGCTTGGGTCAAAATCTTGAATTTCTAGATCGCTTACAGAAAAACTGCCGTCACCGCCGACAGTGCTCATTGCTTCTGCATAATTGCTGCCTACTCCAGAGAATTGGCCACTACCGGAAATATAGCCTGACATGCGCTGTGAAACGGCATCAGCGAATATGTCATCAAAAGAGAGACTGTCTAATGTGAAACGGCCGGAGACTTGTTTTTGCTCGGAACTACCGTAACAACACAAGGTGATGTCAGCAGACACTTCCCCCTCACCTCGTGCACCGCGCAAGTTTCGAATGCGGTTTTCGCTTTGTGTCCAGGACAGATCAAACTCTGTGTCGGTAAGCACTGCCGAACCGTCATGAAGGACGAGTGGTGAACTGACCTTAATCCGGCCTCGGCTGTAACGCGCTTTACTGGCCAGAGCAAAAGGACCATCAGGCCATAAGTTGCCTTGCAAATTCAAAGTAGAAGCGCTGCCACCTAAAAAAGAAGATAGTGCAGAAAGGTCAATTCGGCCTAACTTTACATCACCCTCAAGAATCTGGTTGTCACCCAGTGTGGTCACGGTGACGAAGCCGGATAAGGTCTCATCCCCAACACGTGTTCGAATTTTGCTAAGGGTAAACTCCTTCGCGCCTGCAATTCGCAAGTCAGCCGTGCCTTCAACCGATGGGATCGTAAATCCGTCCATGCCCATCCAGCCTGAGAAACCGTCGCCATTGTTCAACTTAGCGTTGATTTTGCCAGTGCCGCGCAGATTGTGAAGATCTGACACGATCAGCGAGCCCTCATAACCCAAAACCTGAGCCTCACTCGAATACTGGGCGTTAACTTCAACGCTGTTGAAAACTGTCCCAGCATATTTTAGTCGGAGCGAAGCTGCTGCATTCTGATCAAAGTCTCTTCCATCAACACCAAGCTGTTCGAACAACGCTTGTGCGGAAGGTGCATTGATTTCGAATTGTCCCTGAGAAGGAGAAGTAAAGCCAGCAGCTAACCCTTCGCTCAGTTCAACCTCAGCGTTCATTGTCAATTCGCCAGCGCCGCTCGTGATGAGAAGCTTTTGAGCATTTCCATCTTTTGGCGGGCTCAGTGAAAAATCAAACCTCGCAGGACGATTGGCTTGAATGATCGTTGCAACATTTGGATGAAGATCAGGTAGCGGCAGCACATCCCATAAAGCGGCAACATCTGCATCGGGGTTTAGATCAGCTCTTAATGCACCGCTGACCATCGGCGATAGGATATCTCCGACTAGCTCGGCATTGCCTTCAAGGCGTATACTTGCAACATCTTCAATTGCGAAATGCCCTAATTGAACGCCTGAGCCTGACCAATCTCCACTTGCGCGTGCTAGACTTGCGGGCAAACCACCAAAATCAAACTGGTCGATCGACACGTCGAACAGACCAACTGGAAAACTATTTGCAAAGCGGTCTGCGCGATTAGGATCTGGTAACAATCCTTGCAGTTGGGCTGTTTGTTTTCGATCAAAAGCCCCCAGCTCAGCTTTAATCGACAATCTACGTTGATCTTCCTCGCGCCAGTCGACAGTGCCGATTATTGGCGCGCCATCTAGATCGAATTCGAAGTTCTCTAGCGTTGCACCGCTAGAAGAGAAGCTGAAATTGGTAGCCAAGTTCGCCCTCGCACCGAACAATGGATTGCTGTCGCCAAATGCGCGCCATGTGCGCGCCAACGCGTCCAACCGATCAGTGGAGAGTGAAAGCGTTCCGTCAAACGCCGCCTGCCCTTGAGCATCAATAAGCGACCCAGATAGTGTGGCATCGCTGTCGCCTGGCAGTTTTGCACTTAACGTTTCAATTTGCCAATCTTGTCCGTCGGTGGTTGCGTCCAGCCGCACATCTCGAAGTGAGATCGACCGCAGACCCAACTCAGTAATATCTACGGATAGATGCCCCGAAATGTTCCCAAATGCTGGAGGTGCTGGTAACTTCGTTAGCAAATCAACCAGCGCATATGGATCTTCTTCTGACTTAGAAAGCACGTTGGCAGGCAACAGTGAAACCACACCGCCTGAAACCACTGCATCGAAACTACGCTCTTCTCCCAAACGAATGTCGATAGCGCCATTAACTCTGGTGCCGGCACGGTTTTCATCAGGCTGCAAAGCAAACTCAGTGAGCTTAAAACGGGTCGGGTCCAACTGAACCTTGCCATCCAAAACCATGTCGCCACGAACAACATCGTCTTCAGTTTTAGTCGGTGTAACGCGAACTGTAATTTCGCCATCGTAGAATGGGGAAAGCGATGCCGTGCTTAAGACACCTTCCGTGGCGATCGAATAAGACTTGTCTTCTGGATTCAAATATCCACTCAGCCGAATGTCACCTTGATCATTCAGATCTGAAGTGTTGATCCGCAGCGAAATGTCGCGACCGTCATATTTGCCGTTGCCATTGAACTCAAATGGACCTCGAAGCGCTTGCACGCTAAGATTCCCATAAACACTTTCAATCGACCACTGCTCATTAGTGCGTTCGTCTTTGAAAAATATGTCCGCCTCATTGATCTGAGCATCTTCGACAGAAACATTATCCCGCCCTCCACCTTGCGCAAGCGCAATTGGGAAAGCGAAGCCGCCATCTTTTGCAACACTGATATAGAAAGTAGGCGCATTTAGTATCAGACGTTGAACGTCGTAATAATCACGCAAAAACTGCATGAGAGCTAAATTTGCTTCGACACTTTCAATTTCCATGATTGGAGCATCGTCAGGCCCAACAACGATTTGTGACATCCGCATCTGCGGCTGCGGTAATAGCGTAAATGAAAGATCGCCTGAGATCCGTACATCAGCACCTAACGCTTCAGAGGCAATCTGCTCCATACGTTCCCGGTACGGATTCCAGTCGTACATACGCGGCACGACAAATGCTGCTGTGAGCAGCAAAATCATCAATACACCGACAACAATATAAAGCCGATTAAGCACTTGGCCGACCGCAAACTAATCAAAATCCTTAGTAAGACTAAGCGTTTAGTTCGCATTCGTCACCCCAAATTTACGCCTAATCAGACAATAGACAGACCAATCTGCAAGTGAGCTTCGATTTACTCTTGCCTATCGTTGCCGAACAGGCCTATCACCAAAGGGTATTTACGTGCGGTTTATAAGGGGGATCGCGCTCTAAAATGGCAAAAAATGCACGTCTAATTTACCGTGTTGTCTTCCGCTGGGTTCAACCACACCTCGCCGCATTTCACTCTGCGCAACAGCCCAAGATGTGGCTTCTTGCAATTGGTGCTGGCATTGCCGGCGGCGCAGTCTCCATTCTCTTTCGTTCCCTAATCGGTTTCTTACAATATCTTTGGATTGGCATTGGTTCAGAACGCATTCTGGATCGCCTCACCCAGTTGCCTTGGTATTTCACATTTGGCGGCCCGCTCGTTGGCGGCTGCATAGTAGGCCTAATCCTTTATTTCCGCCCAAGGTCTCGTCACGGCGGTGTTGCTGACGTGATTGAGGCCAGAGCACACGATGGCAAAAAGCTTGCACTCCACGAGGCTTTGATTGGAACAGTGATTTCCGCTGTTACATTAGGATTCGGCGGCAGCGCAGGTCGCGAAGGACCAGTGGTATATTTCGCTGCCTCAGTTTCCAAGGCCCTGTTCCGCTTTTTTGAACTACCACCATCAGCCCGTCGCATCATGTTGGGATGTGGCGTAGCTGCTGCTATTTCAGCCTCGTTTAACGCCCCCATTGCGGGCGTTCTGTTTGCGCACGAAGTCATCTTGGGGCATTTCGCAATGTCTGCTTTTGCACCTATTGTGATTGCGGCTGTGATTGCGTCCGCCATGTCACGGGCATGGTTTGGCGATGCGCCAGCCTTCATAGTTCCAGATTTCCAGATTACATCTTATTGGGAGATTCCCGCATTTGCTTTGCTTGGCATCACATGCGCCGTTGTCGCTATAGCATTTCAAACATCTCTAATCGGTAGCGACTGGATCGCCCGGCATTTCCGCATCAAGGATTACTTCCGTCCGGTTCTTGGCGGCGCAGCTGTTGGTTTCATCGCCCTATTCTTCCCGCAGATCTTGGGTGTTGGTTACGAAGCAACGGACGCCGCTCTGTCCCATCATTGGTCTTTACAAACAATGTTGGCGCTTATTGTCGCAAAAACTGCAGCAACGGCCATCACGCTCGCGTCAAGGATGGGCGGCGGCATATTCTCGCCTTCCCTCTATTTGGGTGCGATGACAGGCGGTGCCTTCGGATTGATTGCCGCAAGCCTTTTCCCCGAAATGGCATCCTCAGAAGCCCTTTATGCCATCATCGGGATGGGAGCAGTTGCGGCTTCAGTACTCGGCGCCCCGATTTCAACAACTGTCATGATCTTTGAACTCACGGGTGGCTTCGCATTTTCAATCGCACTTTTGTTCGCTGTGTCTATTTCCACAGGCATCAGCCAAGCCGTTATGGGTCGCTCGTTCTTTTACTGGCAACTCTACACGCGCGGCATCATGCTTGAAGAAGGTCCACACGCACACTTCGTCAAATACTTCCGCGTTCGCGATTTCATGACACCATTTGACAAAGACGGTGAGATCGAACCCTTTGACATCCTGTCAGGCAAACCGTGGCTAAAATCCAACGACACATTGGAGAACGCCTTACGCGCATTTGATGCGACGCACAAATCAGAACTCCCCGTCATGGAAGGTTCAGGTAAGCGAATGCGTCAGGTGGGATGGGTTACGCATGTGGGGGCATTAGCGAGCTTTAACAAAGCGCTAGTGGATCAGAGTCGTGAAGAACATCTTTAAGAAAACTGCGGAAACTCTTTGATTAGATTTCGCGCACGCGCCTTCATTGATCCAGCGTCATCTTCTAACGCACTCCGGAGCAGTTCAGCCACGACTTTAGACTGACTTGGATCGTTAGCGTTGAGACGAACAAGAACATCTAACGACCAAACCCGAACAAGTGTTTTTTGATCGCTTGCCCAGTTCTGCGCGAGCTTTTTTACTTGGCCAATGCGTTGATCGTCTAAATCCATCAGCCGAACACTTTGCAATAAATGCAACCGCGGTTCCCAACCAGAAAATCGTCCGCCCGCATCCACAAACGCTCGTTTAGCACCTATGGGTTGCTCTATGGCTTGTTCCAGCGCTGCCTTCATCATCCAAGTTGACGCTGTTTGATATCGCAAGTTTTCATGATCCAGAAATGCAACAAATTCGTCCCACTCGATTGAAGACATCTCAGAAGAAAGCGCAGACCGAAGTTGATCTACGTGCTTGCCGTCAAAACTCAAAATGGCTTCAATCGCATTCATTTAATTACTTAACCCACATCAAAATCAAGTATAGACTGACGTTGGACTTCATCCATCTTAACTCGCAAACAGTTTGACAGAAGAAAGCCGGAAGTACACCTCCGCATATACAAATATTTGCAAGTGACTTATAAAGAACAAAACGAGATTCGAACGGTAACTATGACTGCTCGCCCAGGTAAGGCTCCAAGTTCACAACCAGGCCCAATCACGTCCCAATTTGGCGGCGGGACTCCGAACTATTTGGAGGGCTTAAACGACGAGCAAAAGGACGCTGTTCTGTCCATTGAGGGACCGCTTCTGGTTCTTGCTGGCGCAGGAACGGGCAAGACCCGTGTACTGACGACCCGCATTGCGCATATTCTAGCAACCCGCCGCGCTCGCGGTCATGAAATGCTATCGGTGACTTTCACCAATAAGGCAGCTCGGGAAATGAAAGAGCGAATTGCAAAATTCGTTGGCGGTACCGTTGAAGGCATGCCGTGGCTAGGCACTTTCCACTCTATCGGCGCCAAAATCCTTCGCCGCCATGCTGAGCTCGTTGGCCTGAAATCTGATTTCACCATTCTAGATACCGACGATCAAATCCGTTTGCTCAAGCAATTGTTGCAAGCGGAGAACGTCGATGAAAAGCGCTGGCCAGCACGCCAATTGGCCAATATGATCGACGGTTGGAAAAACAAAGGCTTGCAGCCAAAGCAAATCGACATGTCAGACAGCGGCATGTTCGCTGACGGCAAGGGCGGCAAACTCTACGCTGCATACCAAGCACGACTTAAAACTCTCAATGCCGCGGATTTCGGCGATCTGCTGCTCGAGTGCATTCGCCTGCTAAAAGACAACCCCGGCGTTTTGGCTGAATATCATCAGCGCTTCAAATATATGCTAGTGGACGAGTATCAAGATACCAACGTGGCGCAATACCTCTGGCTACGCTTGCTGGCTCAAGGCAGTTCCAACGTTTGCGTTGTCGGCGACGACGATCAATCGATTTACGGCTGGCGTGGTGCTGAAGTCGATAACATTTTGCGTTTTGAAACCGATTTTCCAGGGGCAAAAGTCATTCGGCTTGAGCGCAACTATCGCTCAACAACGAAAATCCTACGAGCAGCATCACATCTTATTTCACATAACGAAGACCGCTTAGGTAAGACCCTTCAAACCGACGTCGGTGAAGAAGGCGAACCGGTCAGTGTGACTTCGGTTTGGGATTCTGAAGAAGAGGCTCGCTCTGTCGGCGAAGACATTGAGCAGTTTCAGCGCCAAGGTCACCAACTGAATTCAATGGCCATTCTCGTGCGCGCATCGTTCCAAATGCGTGAGTTCGAAGAACGCTTTATCAAACTTGGCCTGAACTATCGTGTTATCGGCGGCCCTCGTTTCTATGAACGCAAAGAAATTCGCGATGCTCTCGCCTATTTGCGAGCGACGACACAGCAACAAGACGATTTGGCATTTGAACGCATTGTGAATATTCCAAAGCGCGGACTAGGTGACACCACTGTCCGCATTCTTCACGATGCCGCCCGCGCCGCAAACATTCCAATTATTCAAGCCACTCGCGACCTGATCGAAACGGATGAGCTTAAACCGAAACAACGTTCAACTTTGCGAATGTTGATTAGTCAATTTGATGACTGGGCGACGCGTCTGCAAAGCATGCCACATGCCGAAGTGGCAGAAGCGATCTTGGACGAAAGCGGCTACACTCAAATGTGGCAGAACGATCGAAGTGCAGACGCACCCGGCCGACTGGAAAACTTGAAAGAGCTTATTCGCTCCATGGAAGAGTTTGAAACCTTAGGTGGTTTCCTCGAACACGTCTCTTTGGTGATGGAACGCGATTCTGGCGATGGCTCTGATGACGCTGTTTCAATCATGACATTGCATGCCGCAAAGGGCTTGGAATTCGACACGGTATTTCTTCCCGGATGGGAAGAAGGCCTGTTCCCACATCAACGATCTTTGGATGAATCAGGGAAATCTGGCTTAGAAGAAGAACGCCGCCTCGCCTACGTAGGGATTACGCGCGCAAAGAAACGGGCCAAGCTAACCGTTGCGCAAAACCGACGCATTCACGGCCTGTGGCAATCTTGCATCCCCTCTCGTTTCTTAGACGAACTGCCAGCAGATGCAGTTGAAGTCAAAGACACCGGCTCTAGCTACGGTGGATACAACTATGGTGGCAGAAACACGGCATCCAAGTTCGACACCAAAGATCCATTTGACAGCGTCTATGAAACCCCGGGATGGCAACGCGCACAGAAGCAGCACAAAGCTCGTAGCTACGACCGTGGCCCCACTATCGAAGGCGAAATGGTTGCACGATCTTCAGCGAAGCAGTCTTCGTCCTCATTCAAGTCGGGCGACAAAGCCATGCACTTGAAGTTTGGTGAAGGTATCGTCGCCAGCGTTGACGGTAACAAGCTTACCATTGACTTCCCGTCCGTTGGGCGCAAGAAAGTACTCGAAAGCTTCATTAAGCGTGCGTAAGGCAAAGCCATGATATTGCAACAAGTAACCGTACCTATGTCCAAACAGGACGCATTTGCTTTGGCAGACGCTGTAATGGACTTAGAAGATCTAGCTCTATCGACATCCGCGTTTGAGACGCCAGAGGGTGATTGGGTGTTTGAAGCAACATGCGATGGCAAACCAGATGTGGAGCGGTTCAACGAACTGGCTAAAACAGTTCTGAATGGCGCGGTGGAGTTTACGATCTCCCAAGTGCCTGACAAAGACTGGGTCGCACATTCACTTGAGGGCCTTTCCGCAATCGATACTGGTGAGTTTCTTGTGCATGGAAGCCACGAAGCGAGCGAAATTTCACCTTCAAAAATCGCCATCCAGATCGATGCAGGCCAAGCGTTTGGTACGGGTCATCACGAAACCACAACTGGCTGCCTTGAAGCCCTGTCGCTTATTGCTCAATCCGACTTGAACCCAACAAATATTCTGGATTTGGGAACGGGCACAGGCATATTGGCAATTGCTGCGGCGAAGAGACTTGATCAACGCGTGTTAGCGACTGACATCGACAAGAAGGCTGTAGAAGTCACGTTGGACAATGCAGCGATCAACGGAGTGGCCGACAAGTTAGACACGGCAATTGCAACAGGCATGGATCACGAAGTGTTCGAGCAAAAAGGCCCGTTCGACTTGGTGTTCGCCAACATCCTAGCTGGCCCACTCGTGGAGTTGGCACCTGAAATCGCAAAACACATGTGGGTTGATGGAATTTTGGTTCTCGCTGGTCTTCTCAACCGTCAAGCTGACGGTGTGATTGAAGCCTATGCAGAAAACAAAATCGCCCTTCTCGAGCGTGTCGAAAAGGGCGATTGGACAATCCTAAGACTGCAACGTCAGGCTTAGCGGCTAGTTACAGACCGCTAGTTGTACGTTCTTCATTCAACAATTTGCGGTATGCATTTGTTGAGATGAAGCGCGCGACTTCGCGCTCAGCACGTTTTGTGCGAGCAGATGCGATTGCGTCGAATACGTTTTGAAAGAAACCTGATTTAGACATTGCGTTATCCTAAAATGTTTGAGGCGTTATCGCCTAAAATCAAAAACCGTTTAGACGATCATTGTTGATTGCGTCTGAACCTTGAGTTTTCAAAAACTGAGCAACTTGACGTTCTGCTTTTTGCGAACGAGCTGAAACCATTGCGTCTACAACACTGCGAAAGAAACCAACTGATTGAGCCATAATAATTCTCCGTTGTTACCCACTTTAGTGGGGTTGCTTTTTTGAATTCTTGAAAGCAATGTACGCCAGTAAAAAAATTTAGGTAGACCCCTTTGCGCACCGCAGCTATGCGTTTTAGGAATACCAAATTCTCCAAGCAGGAAGCCTTCCATATGTCTAACAATGACAGCTCGACGCAATTTCAACGGTTCGACGAAAAAGCAGATCCGACAAGTGTTGCCCCTCGACTAAAAGCACTGCGCGCAGCCATGAGTGCCGCAGATTTGGATGCCTTCCTTGTACCGCGTGATGATGCCCATCGTGGCGAGAATGTCCCCGAAGGCGACGAACGCCTTTCCTACATGACAGGGTTCACCGGCTCTGCTGGCTACGCCATGATTACCAAAAGTCGCGCCGGACTTTGTGTCGATGGTCGCTACACTATTCAAGCACCAGCCCAGACAGACACCGATCTTGTGGAAGTCGTGGACATGAAACCAGATACAGCAAAAGTGTGGTTGTCGGACGCATTAGAAGCTGGTTCAAAAGTCGGATTTGATGGTTGGCTGCACACGCCTAGCGCGATCAAAAAACTCAAATCTGAATTGCAGAAATCCGACATTGAATTGATTGAATGTGACAATTTGGTCGACCAAATCTGGACAGATCGACCTGCTCCACCAACGGACCCAATATTCACTCTACCGCTGGAGCGTGCAGGCAAAGCTGCAAGTGAAAAGATCGCTGAGCTTGCAAAGCAGATTTCAGACAAAGGGGCTGATGCACTCTTGCTCACCTTGCCAGCGAGCATCTGTTGGTTATTCAACATTCGCGGCTCAGACATCCCAAACACTCCAGTTACACTTGGCTTTGCTATTGTGGGCGCAGATACAAGTGCGACGCTTTATGTCCAGCCAGAAAAAATCACACCTACCATCAAGAATGAATTGGGACAGGACGTTAACCTGAAGCCAATTGGTGAACTGGAAACGGATGTAGCTGCTTTGAATAACTCTAGCTTGTGGCTAGATGCAGACACATGCCCAGCCAAGCTTTCTGACCTTGCAAAAACCGCTGGCGTAAACGTCATTTTTGCAGCCGATCCTATCATCGTTACCAAATCTCGCAAGAACAAAGTCGAAATTGAAGGCATGGTCGCAGCTCAACGTATCGACGCTGGTGCAATGGCCAAGTTTTTATCTTGGTTAGATGATGAAGCGCCAAAGGGTGACCTGACCGAGGTTTCTATCGTCAAACAGCTGGAACAAATTCGTAGGCAGGCGAACTCGCTAGTCGACATTAGTTTTGAAACGATCTCCGGTTCAGGTCCAAATGGCGCAATTTGCCATTACCGAGTGACTGATAGTTCAGACCGCAACCTTAAACCAGGTGAACTCATGCTGGTTGATAGTGGTGGCCAATACTTCGAAGGCACTACCGACATCACACGTACCATGGCTACGGGCCCTGTCACAGTAGATCAAAAGCGTCACTTCACGCTTGTGCTTAAGGGCATGATCGCTCTTAGTGTAGCGCACTTCCCTGTCGGCACTTCCGGCGCCCATCTTGATATTCTAGCGCGTCAATTCCTTTGGGCTGAGGGGCTAAACTATAACCATGGCACCGGTCATGGTGTTGGAGCATTCCTAGGCGTGCATGAAGGGCCATGTGGCGTTTCTCCGCGTAACAATGCGCCGATGGAATTAGGAAACATCATTTCAAACGAGCCCGGTTTCTACCTTGAAGGTAGCCACGGCATTCGAATTGAAAACCTGTTGGTTGTGGTCGAAAGTGAGCATAGCAGTGACGAAGAGGCGTTTCTGAAATTCGATACGATCACGTTCACGCCAATCGATGTGCGATTGATCGATGCCGACCTTCTTTCACCCGCCGAGATTGAATGGCTGAACGACTATCACCGGAAGTGCTATGATTTGGCAGCTCCACAAGTCGGCGAGCACGAATTGAAATGGCTTAAAACAGTCACACAAGCAATATAAGACTGTCAGCGTTCATTACAAAGAGGCTGGATTTTGTTGGGCCGGACAATTGAGATTTTCCTATCATTTCTCAAGCTCGGCCTAACTTCGTTTGGCGGCCCAGTTGCCCACATCAGCTTTTCCCGTGATGAATTCGTCGAGCGCCGAAAATGGCTAACTGAACAATCTTATCTAGATTTGGTCGCGCTTTGCCAATTCCTGCCCGGCCCTGCTAGTTCACAGGTCGGCTTCGCAGTTGGTATGCTGCGCGGCGGTATCATTGGCGGCATTGCGGCCTTCCTCGCTTTTACACTGCCCTCTGCGATTGCTTTGGTTCTTTTTGCTAACAACATCGATACCATAACCAACCTGTTTGGTTCCGGTATGGTGCATGGCCTCAAACTTGTCGCCACCGCAGTCGTCGCACAGGCAATCATAGGCATGACAAAAAGCCTGTGCACCACAAAACAAACCGCAGCGTTGGCTATCGCCGCGTTGATCATTGCAACAGCGATCGGCGGTGTTTTTGGCCAGATAAGCGCCATTTTGGTAGGCGGCGTCATAGGTTTGCTTTTGTTCAAACCCGATGCCACCGAGATCGTTTTAAATGCACAAAACTCCAAAATGTCATTAGTGGCGTCGAACTCTGCAATAGCCTTGTTCATTCTTCTTATTCTTGGGCTGCCATTGGCAGTCACCTATTTGCCTTCCTTACAGCTGGAACTTGCAAACTCATTCTATCGCTCAGGGGCACTGGTTTTTGGCGGCGGACATGTTGTACTACCATTGTTAGAAACTGAGATGGTGTCCACAAGCCTTGTTGCTAAGGACACATTCCTCGCAGGATATGGTGCGACACAAGCTGTGCCCGGCCCTATTTTCAGTTTCGCAGCATTCCTTGGTGCAACAACCAACCAAGGTTTTAGTGGAGCTTTAAATGCTGCAGTCGCCACGATGGCGATTTTCTTGCCCGGTTTCTTATTGGTCATAGCCATTATGCCACACTGGCAACGACTAAGAGCGCAAGCATGGGCGCAAGGCGCGCTTGCAGGCGCCAATGCCGCTGTAGTCGGCATATTGGCGGCGGCCTTTTACTCTCCGGTCGTGACAAATAGCATTTTCTCAGCCTACGATTTCACCGGTGCAGCTACAGCATTCATATTGCTCGATCGTTTTCGGATCCCGCCTTGGGCAGTCGTTTTATCAGGTGCGGTATTGGGCACGCTTCTTTTCTCTTAGAATAGTGTAAACCCATATCGAAACGCCGCTGCACTGATGACCCCAGTTATAACGACGGCAAGTAGCGGCAAGCGTGTAGCTGCCAACATCGTGACAACCGCCGCGCACGTTTCAGCTGGGCCCGTTGCTAGGATGGTTGGCGCAATTACGGCCATCAACACTGCCACAGGAACCGCCTCTAAAGCCGCTCGCGTCCGTCCGGTTAACTCGACATACCTGATCAAAACCAGGCCAGCTATGCGGGTAATATAGGTCGCAGCACCCATGCCCAAGATTGCAGCAAGCACCAACGGGTCAATGTGAAAAAACTCCAACATCATTATACTCCGCTTTGCTTTGGATCAGCCCAAAAAGCTGCCACAACAACACCAGCAGTTGCACCCGCCGCGATATACCATGCTCCGGGAACAAATGCCTTACAGGCAATAGCGGCCAACCCGCTCGCAGCCAATATCATTCCTGTTCTGTTGCCCTGCCAAAAACCCATAATGAGCCCGATAAAAATGGCTGGGAACGCAAAATCAAATCCCCATTTCGATGGGTCTAAATCCGCGAGCAAAGCACCAAGACTTGAACCAACACCGGTTACAACGACCCAATTGATATAGAATGGCAACGCCAGTCCCATCATGTAGGCAAAGCTCGCCCCAGTTTTACGAGCTCGATGTTCAGACAGAGCCCAAACTTCATCAGCTAAAAACATGAATGCAATCATCTGCCGCCCAAAGCCCATTTGGCGCGTTTTGGAACCAAGGGAAGCACTCATCAACACATGTCGGATATTGACCAAGAACGCACTGAAGATCAGTGCTATCCATGGAACGGGTTGTGTCCAAAACTCAATCGCCACAAATTGAGAACCGCCAGCAAACACCACACCACTCATCAGCATTGTCTCAAAAACTGAAAGGCCTTTTTGCGCAGCCAAAGCGCCAAAAACCAGCGCGATTGGAAACGCAGCTATTACCAGTGGGGCGACATCACGCATACCTTCACGAAAGTCTGTATATGTAGTTTGGTTTGTTTGAACGTCACTCATTCACTGATCTCCTGTTGAGTTCAGCCTATGCAACATTTTGTGCGTTCGCTTGGACAAAAGAGCGATTATTGCGCGCGCATGTCTTTGTATGCACCCGGTGTCGTGCCAATACGTCGTTTGAACTGACGGTTCAAATGGGACTGATCAAAGAACCCGCAATCAATGGCGACACTCATGGGATCCAAACCTTCAATCAACAACCTTCTAGCGACGCGAATTCTAATATCAGTTAGATAGCTATGTGGAGTTTGGTTCATGTGCTTTGCAAACACTCGAACAAAGTACGCTCGGCTCATCCCTGCAATATTTGCGAGCTTTTCCAGATTTATCTCTTCGCCAAAGTTCGCATGCATGAACTCGCAAGCGCGCTCGATTGCAGCAGGTTCCCGCCTTTCCAAAACCGCGGGCGACCAACTGCCATAGCATTCAATCAACGCACCGAACGATTGAAAGATGGCTTCATCTTTTTCAAGCGGGTCCGCACTCAACTCAAGCACCGCATGAGCTTCAATTAGAGATCTAGCTATATTTTTATCTGTGCACATCAACGTCTTGAAAAACAAGGAGCCAGTTTGTTTTGGCCCCGGCAAATCGGCCGAAATCTCATCCAGCATTTGAACAGACGGATAAAACATTCGGTAGGAATAACCATACTCCAATGGGCGGCCGTCGTGTACATCTTCAGGATTAAGCATGAACACAGAGCCCGGCCCGCCGATGGACTCAGCGCCTTTTAGCTTGTGTTGTTGATAGCCCGACACAACCGCACCAATAACAAATGTATCGTGCGTATGCGGAGAGAACTCATGCCTAAGAAACGTCGCCTTCAAACACTCGAGACTGTCATACGAATCCTCGCGCCAAAACTTGGCGTGCTCGCCGCATTTTAGATCATTGTTCGTTGGGTCTTGCTGTGAAGTCATTTCCATACTGGCAGAATAGAGCAGCGTCACTTATTCGTCTTGGACAAAATTCACCTACTGTCAAACGCAAGCTATCGCCCGACCAAATCAAACCATCCGTCTTCATCGGTTGTTTCAACCCCAAGGTCCTGCGCCTTCTTCAGCTTTGAACCAGCACCCGGCCCTGCAACCAATAGATCTGTCTTTGCTGAAACCGAACCAGAGACCTTCGCGCCTAATCTTTCGGCCATAGCTTTTGCTTCAGATCTCGACATCTGTTCCAGCGAACCGGTAAATACAACCGTCTTGCCAGCAACAGGGCTTTCGGCTGCGGAAGCTACAACATATTCAATTGGCTTCACTTGATCCGTTAGCGCCGTAATTGCTGTTCGGTTTTGCTCATTCGCGAAGAACCCAACGACTGACTGAACAACAGTTTCACCGATGCCATCAATTGATAACAGCCCCTCACGAGCGGCCAAGTCGTCGTTCGAAGCAGCGATACAGGCTTCAACAAAAGCATCGAATGTGCCGTAGTTTTTGGCGAACATTGCAGCTGTGGTGCTACCGACATGACGAATACCAAGAGCAAATATGAACCGGTCTAATTCCGGTGTCCGACAAGCATCAATCGCATCGTACAATTTTCGGACGGACGTTGATCCCCACCCATCTTGATCTTTCAACTTCTTCAACGACAAAGCGTCTTGTTGCTTCAAAACAAAAATGTCGGCTGCTTGTGTGATACGACCTTCTTCGTAAAAGGCAGCAACTTGCTTTGCCCCAAGCCCGTCGATGTCCAATGCATCCCGTGCCACAAAGTGTTTGAGTTGGTTCACAGCTTGCGCGGGGCAAATCAACTCCCCCGTACAGCGACGTACGACGTCTAACTTACCTGTTTTCTCGTTGATTTCGCGTTCTGCGGGTGAGTTGCAAATTGGACAATGAGTTGGAAACTCAAAAGCTACGGCGTTTGCAGGGCGCTTCTCCAGAACCGGGCCAAGTACCTGCGGAATAACATCTCCGGCGCGTTGGATGGTGACAGTGTCCCCGATCATTACGCCCTTGCGTTCAATCTCATCTTCATTGTGCAATGTCGCGTTGGAAACAACGACGCCGCCAACAGTCACCGGTTTCAACTTTGCTACCGGCGTTAGAGCACCTGTTCTGCCGACTTGAATTTCAATATATTCAAGGACTGTGGTGGCTTGTTCGGCCGGGAACTTAAACGCAATTGCCCAACGTGGCGCACGGGCAACGAAGCCCCAGCGAGCTTGCAAATCCAATTGATCAACTTTGAAGACCACACCGTCGATATCGTAGCCAAGTGAAGCTCGCTGTTCACCAATCAAAGTGTGATGGGCAACCATCTCATCAACACTGGCGACGCGTTGCATTAGCGGGTTTACCTTGAAACCCCACGCTTCAAATGCTTGCACCACACCCATCTGGGTTTCACTTGGCATTTCGGAGTTATCGCCCCAAGCGTATGCAAAGAACTTCAAGTTTCGACTGGCAGTTACATTTGAATCCAGTTGACGCAAAGACCCGGCGGCGGTGTTGCGCGGGTTTACATATGTCGGCTTGCCTTCAGCTTTCAACTTTTCATTCAGGGCTTCGAACTCGGCGTGAGACATGTAAACTTCGCCGCGCACTTCAAACACAGCGGGAATATTATCACCTTGCAGGCGCTGCGGAATGTCTTTGATGGTTTTCAAGTTCTCAGTGATATCCTCACCTTCCGAACCATCACCGCGCGTCGCGCCTTGCACGAAAATGCCGTTTTCATATCGAAGGCTTGCGGAAAGACCATCAATTTTCGGCTCAGCTGTGAATGCCAACTCTAAGCCAATATCTTTTGCAAAGAACTTTTTGGCGCGCGTAACATAGTCTGCAAGGTCATCGTCTGAGAAGGCGTTCCCTAAGGACAGCATTGGCACACGATGCGTGACCTTTGAAAACCCATCAGAAATCGCAAAGCCAACACGTTTAGTCGGGCTGTCGTCGCGAACAAATGCTGGATATGCCTTTTCTATCGCTTCGTTGCGCCGACGCAGGGCATCATAATCTCCATCAGAAATTACAGGTGCATCGTTTTGGTGGTATGCTGCATCATGTTTGGCAATTTCAGTCGCCAATGACGCGAGCTCCGAGGCAGCCTGCTGCTCGGTCAGCTCTTCAATCGGAATTTGCTGTGTCACTGCACAACCTCATCTATCAAACTGTGTGCGGCGGCACGCGCCTCATCGGTTATTGTAGAGCCAGCCAACATACGAGCCACTTCTTCACGGCGGGCAGCGTCGCTGAGCTCAGCAACGTGAGTTCGCGTTAAGCTACCACCTTCAATTATCTGCTTCTCAATCAGCAAATGCTTTGTTGCCCTCGCCGCCACTTGAGGGGCGTGCGTTACAGAAAGCACCTGAACTTGGTTGGACAAACGCGCCAGCCGCTTACCAATTGCGTCAGCAACAGCACCGCCAACGCCTGTGTCGATCTCGTCAAAAATCAAAACTGGTGCTGAGCCTTTGTCGGCCAACACCACTTTAAGGGCGAGAAGGAACCGAGATAATTCTCCACCCGACGCCACTTTCATCATTGGACCTGGGTTCGTGCCGGGATTTGTCTGAACGTGAAATTCAATCACGTCATATCCACTTGAACTTTCGCGTTCTTCATCAATCTGATGATCCACAATGAATTTCGCTTGGCCTAGTTTAAGGTCAGGCAATTCTGCTTCCACAGCAGCGACGAGTTTGGCAGCTGTTTTTCCACGTTTGGTTGAGAGCTTCCTTGCGCAATCATTGTATGTCGACTGGGCGACTGACAGCGCTTCGCGAAGCGCTCCAAGATCCTCATCACCCTTTTCTAGGTCTGTGATCGCCAATTCGTATTTTTCCAAGACCGCTGGCAGCTCATCACAGGCAACGTGATGTTTGCGCGCAGCTGCGCGAAGAGCAAAAAGCCGTTCTTCGGTTTGTTCTAACTCATGTGGATCAAATTGCATTTCGCGCTTAACATCTTCAAGGGCTTCAGATGTGCTATCTAACGCTACAAGCGCAGCATCCAATCGTTCAACCAGCGGAGCAAACAGACCTCGCTCTGCGTCCTCGCCGCGCTGTAATTGGCGCATGAGGGCAGCAACAGTGCCAGAAACAGCATTGGGACCATTAAGGACCTGATCGGCCTCTTTGACTTCGTCAGCTGCCTTCTCAAGGGTCATCAAACGCTGACGAGTGGTCGCCAGCTCTTCTTCTTCACCAACTTGCGTTGCAAGTGATCCTAGTTCTTCCGCAACGTGTCGGGCATAGTCTTCGTCTTCACGCGCTTTCGCCAGTCGGGCTTCTTGACGGTTTAAAGCTTCTTGCGCCTCGCCAAGTTTTCTATAAGCAGCTGCCAATGCTGAGCGCTCGGCCCCACAACTTCCAAACGCGTCAAGCAATGAACGATGTGTCGAAGGGTCAATAAGAGCGCGATCGTCGTGTTGGCCGTGTATCTCGATCAGCTGCGCACCAATTCTGCGCATAAGCTTCGCTGAAACTGGTTGATCGTTGATGAAACCACGCGTACGGCCATCGGCATATTGCACACGGCGAAGGATCAACTCTTCATCGTCTTCAATTTCATCTTCCCGCAAAGACACACGAACCGGGTGGTCATCGGGCAAATGTAGGGTGGCAATAACTTGCCCTTGCTCATTGCCCTTGCGGACCAGAGACGCGTCTCCTCGCCCCCCAAGGGCCAATGACAACGAATCGAGCAAAATCGACTTACCCGCACCGGTTTCACCGGTAAGCGCGGTCATACCCTTGTCTAGCAGGAGATCTAGCTGATCAATCAGCACAATATTGCGAATAGAGATGGCACTTAGCATGTGACGGAATCCATCACAAATTGGCTCAAGTGTCTAGCAAACTTCTACTGTTCTGACAGCCAATTGCCTTGAGCAACTTCAGGCGCCAAACCCTGTTTCTGAAGCAGCTTATACGCATCATCATACCACTTCGAAGATGGGAAGTTGTGACCTAGCACAGCAGCAGCTGTTTTTGCTTCATTTACTAGCCCAAGCGCCAAGTAAGCTTCTGTCAAACGATGAAGGGCTTCCTCAACGTGTGTCGACTTCTGGTGATCTTCAACAACCGTACGAAAACGATTGATTGCCGCGGTATATTGCTTGTTACCCAAGTAATAGCGGCCAACAGACATCTCTTTGCCCGCCAATTGGTCTTTAGCGATCAAAATGCGATCTTTGGCGTCCTTAGCGTACTTCGATTGTGGGTAATTGTTCACAATAGTTTGGAATGTATCAATCGCATCTTCAGCAGTTTGCTGGTCTCGCGTTAGATCGCCAATCTGATTGTATTGAGCTGCAGCCTTTAGATAAAGCGCATACGGCACGTCCTCAGATGAAGGATATAGCGCGATGAAACGATCCGCCGAAAGGATAGCTTGTTCGCTATTACCTATTCGCGAATTGATAAAAACATTCATCAAACGAGCACGTTCTGAGTATTCAGAGTAAGGATGTTGACGCTCGAGCTTTTCAAATGTCTTCTGGGCAGATAGATATCGCTGAGATTCGACTTGCTCAATGGCTTTGTCGTAAAGCTCTTCGGCTGGAATGATCTCTTCTTCGACAATTTTTTGACTGCCAAACATGCTCAAAGCACCGCAACCAGCGAGTGAAAAGGCAACAAGTGCAACAGCCAACAGGCGCAGCACGGACTTAACAGCAATACTCATGTCTTCAATTCCTAAGGGCCTTCACGCGCATCAATGCACAGGCTAGTCTATCTCAATGAAAAAGGGTCTAAACCGCAATTCGAACCAAACTATGGCACAGCGCCACAATCTAGCCAACTGATCGAATGTAACTTTGTGCGTCCATGCCCATTGGCACATCTTCAAGCGCATCAAATTCAAGCGGAAGGTCAGTCGCACCAACAATCTCATAGTTTTGCTCACTGGCAAAAAGACCGTTCAGCACTAGCGCATTTAGACCATGCCCGCCCTTATAAGACCGGAACTTCCCGTAAAATGGTAAGCCAGCAAGAGCGAGATCACCGACCGCATCCAGCAGTTTATGACGAACAAACTCGTCTTCAAAACGAAGGCCATCTGTATTCAAAATGCTATCATCATCAACGGCAATAGAGTTCTCTAATGAAGAGCCCAATGCATAGCCAGCTTGGCGGAGGACTTTAGCGTCCTTAAGGAAGCCAAAGGTTCGAGCTGAAGCGACATCCGCTGCATAACGCGCTGGCGTCCAATCAAAAATCATACGTTGACGACCAATTACGTCGCTTTCAAAATCAATTTCCACATCAAATGCGCGGCCGTTGTAGGGCTCCAGAGCAGCATAAGCATCATTGGAACGAACAATAATTGAACGTTTGATTTTAATGAATTTCTTTTCAGCCGGCTGGAGTGAAATGCCATTCTCAACAATCGCATCAACATATCGGCTAGCACTACCATCAAGCACAGGACACTCGGGTCCATCTACAACAATCATGGCATTGTCTACACCTAGGCCCGACAGAGCAGAAACAACATGCTCAATCATAGAGATCGTGCCCGCATCACCCAAGTCTACAGCAGTACATAGAAAAGTCCGCGCAACGCGGTCATGATGAAGAGGAAAAGGTTCGGACATATGCCCATCTTCGAATTTTCGACATATCGAAAACCCGGAATCAGGCAACGCTGGTTGAATTATCAGACTTGAAGGTTGCCCATTGTGTACTCCGATGCCCGTGAAACTCAGCGGACCACCAACAGTACATTGTTTTGTGGCAAGCTTTCTCATACATGCTACCCCAGCTTTATGCGCCCCGACAGCGCAGCAGTTTTTCTTTGCACTTGTAAACAAAAAACACCCCCTACGGAAGCCGTAGAGGGTGCTTTTTTTGCAACAGTGTTCAACTAACTATCCGTGCCGCTTCAAGAAGCTAGGGATTTCAAGCTGTTCTTTGGATGCCGGGGCGCTTGGATTAGCGCGTCCAGCCTTATCTAAATCACCAGAAGCACCCTGAGCTTCTACTCGTTTGGTCGGGCTAGCTTCAACCGCACTTCTTGCAGCTGCATCATCAGAAAATGTTTCTGCAGTTTCGCCTTCTGGGCGTTGCAAGCCAACATTGCTCGCCAAACGGCGGAACAAAGCTCGTGCATTCTTTGGTTCATGATTCTGTTTATCGGCTTGTGCAACAGCGTCCCGCGTTGGGGCTGGAAGCTCGTCAGCGCGTGGCATACGACGTGGTGTCGTCGGACGTTGCGCTGTTTGAGGCACATAAGCTTCAACAGGAGCAACATCTTTAACCGACGGTGCTTCTTCAATGGCCGCACGATGAGGCTCAGCTGCAGGCGTATATGGCTCAACAGAAACTTCAGTTTCAGCAACTGTTCTATGGCCATCTTCAAGCGCTTTATTCACAGCTTGCTGCATCGCGACATCAAGCGCATCCACAGGGCTTGGCTCAGCAGGAGCTGGCGCAGCCGCTTGCATACGTGGTGCAGCTGCTACAGGCTCAGATGCCTTAACTTCACGGTTTACGCGAATTGTACGTTCCGAATTTGGCTGAACTGGATCAAGTGCTTGAACCATTTCAGCTTCTGTACCTGTTGCAACAACAGAAACGCGGATCTTACCTTCAAGGCTATCATCGAACGTAGCGCCAAGAATGATATTCGCTTCAGAATCAACTTCTTCGCGGATGCGACTTGCGGCTTCGTCGACTTCGTAAAGTGTCAGATCACTACCGCCAGTGATCGAGATCAATAGACCGCGTGCACCTTGCATTGAAACATCATCGAGAAGTGGATTGGCGATTGCAGCTTCAGCGGCGTGGCGCGCGCGATCTTCGCCTTCAGCCTCTCCAGTACCCATCATGGCCTTACCCATGCCACGCATAACAGCGCGAACGTCAGCAAAGTCGAGGTTGATAAGACCTTCTTTGACCATCAAATCTGTAATGCAAGCAACGCCTGAGAACAACACTTCATCAGCCATCGTAAAGGCATCAGCAAAGGTCGTCTTGTCATTTGCTACACGGAACAGATTTTGGTTCGGAATAACGATTAGAGTGTCAACGTGACGATGAAGTTCATCAATACCGTCGTCAGCTAAGCGCATGCGGCGTGCACCCTCAAACTGGAATGGCTTTGTAACCACGCCAACTGTCAGAATGCCTTGCTCGCGAGCAGCTCTAGCAACCACAGGAGCCGCACCTGTACCCGTTCCACCGCCCATTCCAGCTGTGATAAAGGCCATGTGAGAACCGCTCAAATGGTCGTTAATTTCGTCGATAGTTTCTTCTGCAGCTGCTCGCCCTACTTCTGGGTGCGATCCAGCGCCTAGTCCTTCAGTTACCCCAACACCAAGCTGGATAACACGACCAGCTTTTGAGAGAGCTAGTGCTTGCGCATCTGTATTCGCAACAACAAATTCCACGCCCTCAAGGCCGGATTCGATCATATTGTTTACAGCGTTTCCGCCTGCGCCGCCCACACCGAAAACAGTAATGCGTGGCTTGAGTTCTTGGATATCTGGAATTTGAAGTTTGATGCTCATTTCTGGCCCCATTGTGCTCCGTTACCCAAGAATTACGCTTAGTTCGTTAAGCCATCCCTAACAATTGGACCATTTTCATTAACTTTCGTGCAATTTGCAGCATTTTTTGGAGAGCTCTAAACGAACTGTTTAGCTTAACCAATGGTTAAAAGCTGGCCCGCAACCAATTGCCAATGCGTGAGAAATAGCCGTCTGAACCAGTGAGCTTGTTTTCTGCGTCTGGCGCTGCATACTCGAGTTCACACACCTGCGGGTAGATCAACATGCCCACAACTGTTGAGAAGGCTGGGCCTTTGGCAACAGCCGGCAAATTTGTGACACCAAGCGGACGCCCTTGCCTAACGTTGCGTGCCAGAATTCGACGAGCCAATTCTGACAAACCAGTCATTTCACTTCCGCCACCCGTAAGTACAAATCGACGACCGCATACATCCATCATGCCTGTAGCGACCATTCGGTCGCGCAACACTGTAAGAATCTCTTCAACACGAGGTCTAACGATTCGCGTTAGTGTTGAGCGTGGAATTTGACTTGGCGCTTCGTTTTCTTCAGCACCAACTGGTTGAATTTGAACAAGATCTCTCTCGTCAGTCTGACCAGGCAACACACTCGTATAGAGCGTTTTAAGACGCTCTGCGTCTTCAATGCCCACAGACAACTGTCGAGCGATGTCCAACGTGATGTTGTGCCCACCGATCGCCAAAGCATCGGCGTAAACAAGATACCCGTCTTTAAATACACTCAACGTTGTTGTTGACCCGCCAAAATCGATAGCTGCAACACCCAACTCGGCTTCGTCGTCAACCAAGGCTGCTAAGCCACTCGCATACGGCGTAGCCATAAATGCCTGAACTTGCAGATGGCAGCGGTTTAGAACAAGCTCGACGTTGCGCATCGCAAGTGTTTCGGCTGTTACAACAGAAACATCAACACCGAGGGCCTGCCCTACCATGCCGCGTGGATCTCGAATACCGCTATGGCCATCCAGAGAATAGCCAATCGGCAACGCATGTAGAACGGATCGGTCATCACGAACAGAGCGTTCGTTGACTGTTGTCAGAACCTTTTTTAGATCGCGGTCTTCAACTTCATGACCATCAAGCGAGACGCTTGCAGAAAACGTTTCTGAACCCAATCGGCCTGCTGAAATGTTTACAATGACAGACTGAACGGTCACACCAGCATTGCGCTCAGCCATGCCGACAACAGAGCGAACAGCATGTTCTGCCTGATCAATGTCAGTCACAACGCCGCCCTTCACGCCGTCCGATGGTCCATAAGAAAATCCAATGACCTCGACGTTGTGAGTGCGTCCTTTAAGGGCCTGTCCCTCATCCCGAGGCGTCAGACGCGCCACAACACAACAGATTTTCGTCGAGCCAATGTCCAGCACAGTAATCAAACTGGAGCGGCCGGGCTGTAATGGTTTCAACCGCGATGTCATGGCTTCATCGAGCATTATTCATTGTCTCCTGTATTTTCTACAGGCGGCGTGCGATCCGTAAGGCGCACTGCCACATAATCGTTCAAACGCATATCCAACAATTCGATGTCGCGCAGAAAAATATCATATCGCTGATCTAAATCGGCAACACTGGTCAGCGCTGCAACAACATTTGCTTCTGGCAACATGATCCGCATACCGGAATCATAAATCAAGTCCCAACGGCGATCACCAATACGACTGGAAGCAAGCAGTCCCTCTTGCAATGTTGGGAACTCAGCCATTGTTGAAATCATTGCAGGCACATCATCGGCCGCCCCATCGCCAATAAACTGCGGCAGGCCTTCTATCATTGCTGAAACGGGAGCAATGCGCTCACCTTTGGCATCAATGGCGAAATTCACACCATCTACTGTCCAGATTGCCACAGGGTGCTTTTCAACTAGTTCAACAATCAACGAGTTTGGATAAATCTTACGGATAGTCGCGGTTTCAATACTCGGAAGGGCTTCCAAACGTTCACGCGCGGTTACTGCATCAAAGTTCACAAGGGATGGATTGGCTTGCAATCCAACTGTTTCAAACAGCAGATCTTCACTTGTCAAAGCATATCCCGACAACGACAGTTCAGCGACTGAAAGTCCAGCTTGAGCAAACACCGTTGAACTACGAGCAACAAAGTCAGCAGCGTAGTTGGCTATATTCTGACGATTAGCGATCAGTACCGTACCAAGCGCCGCGACAAGCAGCAAAGCGATCAAACGGACCGCCAGTTGCTTGTGCAAGACCCAAACATTTTGAGTTTTGATTTTGACAAGTTGCGTTGTCCGACGGAGCAGAAAATCTGGTCCGGCAGGCTTAGCGATCGCAATAGCTCTACTCGTGCTTTGCTCTCTTATCTGTTGCAACTTGCGTCCTCCACGATCCATGAAACGAGCTCTTCGAAGCTATGCCCAGCGTGCAATGCCATCTCTGGCACCAAAGAAGTGCGTGTCATACCGGGCTGAGTGTTAATCTCTAGGCAAATGAGTTCACCGCCGTTAGCAGTATCCATCAGTCTAAAATCAGCGCGCGTAATCCCGCGACATCCCAAAGCATCATGTGCTTTGAGTGCTAGTTTTTGGACATTTCGGTAAATATTCGGTGAAACATCAGCAGGTAATGTGTGGATGGAGCCACCTTCTGCATATTTTGCTTCGTAATTGTAGAAGTGCAAATCAGTAGTGATCTCTGTGACACCCAGCGCAACGCCGCCCATCACCGCGCAAGTCAATTCACGCCCTGGGATAAAACGTTCAACCATCAATTCATCACTGTTTTTCCAATCCGTTCGCAAGATTTCTTGCGGCGGATGAGCCGTATCTTCTTTTACCAAAAAGATACCCACACTTGAGCCATCGTCCATCGGCTTAACCACATAAGGTGGAGGCATTTGGTGTGAAGCAGCGATCTCATCGCGATGGGCAATGATGTGATCAGTTACCGGCACACCAGTTGTCTTGAACATCACTTTTGATTGATGTTTGTTCATGGCGAGCGATGAGGCAAGAACACCCGAATGCGTATAAGGAATACCCATAATCTCAAGCATTCCCTGAACCGTGCCATCTTCGCCAAAGCGACCATGCAATGCATTGAAGACAACATCAGGCTTAGTCTCTATGAGCTTTTCAGCTAGGTCACGGCCAACATCAATAGTGGTTACTTGATAGCCAGCACGTTCCAACGCATCAGCGCATTCTTTGCCAGACGAAAGCGAAACCTCTCGCTCGTTCGTCCATCCGCCCATCAAAACCGCAACATGCTTGCTCATAATTACACCTGACCGGTGAACACATCACCATCAAGGAACTCGCGCACTTCTTGACCCGAAATAAAATGCCCCATGCGTCTGATTTCCCACTTAAACTCAATACCCGAGTTTTCACGGACTTTATTGCGAACTGTTTCACCAAGAGTTTCAATGTCCAATGCCGTTGCCTCACCCAAATTGAGCAAAAAATTGCAATGCAATTCAGACACTTGAGCTTTACCAATGGTCAAGCCACGACAGCCGGCAGCGTCCACCAGTTTCCAGCTAGAATGACCCTCAGGGTTCTTAAATGTCGAGCCGCCGGTGCGGGCGCGTGTTGGCTGTGAACCTTCGCGTTTCTCTGTGATCTCTTTCATGCGAGACTTAATGTCTGCGGAATCGCCCTCAAAACCTTGATATGTCGCTGACGTGAAAATAACCCCGCGCGGCCCATTGTTTTTGCGATACTTGTACGCCATGTCAGCGTTAGAAAGCGTGACAATTTCACCTTCGCGGGTAACGCCACGGAGCTCCACCATGCGATCTTTGGTTTCAGTGCCGTAGCAACCCGCGTTCATATAAAGCGCGCCGCCGATACCACCCGGAATTCCGCGGTAAAACGTAAGTCCATCAATTCCCGCATCAGCCGCAGCAGTTGCGACTTTCACGTCTGGTAACGCAGTACCAACACGCAGTTTATGGTCCTCAAGAACGTCGACTGAGCCGAAGCCCTTGGCTGACAAGCGAATGACAACGCCATCTAAGCCTCCGTCACGGATCAACAGATTCGAACCAAGCCCGATCACTGTGATCTTGATGTCTTTCGGCAAGTGTTTGAGGAAATACTGTAAGTCTTCCTCGTCTTTTGGCTGGAAGAACAACTGAGCGGGTCCACCGACGCGAAACCACGTTATCTCAGACAATAGTTGGTTCGGAATCAAGCGGCCCCGAACACCATCAATCCAATCAGCAAACTGTGGCAATAGATCTGGAAAGCTCATTATGCGTCTCCCACAAGGGCTTGTAGTTCGCCGGGCAGTTTTGCCGCCCATTGTGTAATGGAACCAGCACCAAGACAGACAACATAGTCGTCGGCTTTAGCGCGCGAAGCCAGAATTGGGGCAATTGCCTCAGGGCGGTCAATGACACGAGCATCGCGATGACCCTTTGCAATCAAACGTTCGACTAATGTTTCATGATTGATACCATCAATCGGCTGCTCACCTGCTGTAAACACAGGTGCCACCAACACAGTGTCAGCATCGTTGAAACAGCTTGCAAATTCATCAAACAGGTCTTCCAAACGAGAAAATCGGTGAGGCTGCACAATGGCGATCACATCGCCCTTGCTGGCCGAACGAGCTGCAGTCAAAACTGAAGATATTTCAACAGGATGATGCGCATAGTCGTCAATGATCCGCACACCGTTCACTTCGCCAACAGTCGTAAAGCGGCGCTTCACTCCAGAGAACTTTTCAAGACCAGCACGAATATCTTCAGCATCAACTTCGAGTTGATGCGCTACGGTGATTGCGGCAGTGGCATTCAACGCGTTGTAAATACCCGGCATTGGTAGGACGAGATCTTCAATCTCAAATTCCGTGTCTTCAATACGATCACGAATAATCACATTGAAAACAGTTTTTCCATCAATCGTACGTACGTCTTTCAGCATCACGTCAGCTTGCGGGTTCTCCCCATATGTGATGATCCGACGGTCTGTGATTTGACCAACCAAATGTTGCACAGTTGGGTGATCCAAACACATGACAGCAAAGCCATAAAATGGGACGTTCTCGACAAAATGCAGGAATGCTTTTTGCACAGATTCATAGTCGCCGTAATAGTCTAGGTGTTCCGCATCAACGTTGGTCACGATAGCCACGTCAGCAGGTAGTTTTACAAAGGTGCCGTCACTTTCGTCAGCTTCAACGACCATCCAGTCACCGTCGCCCAAACGCGCGTTGGTGCCATATGCATTGATGATGCCGCCATTGATCACCGTTGGATCGACGCCACCAGCATCAAGCAATGTTGCAACCAGTGAAGTGGTTGTGGTTTTGCCGTGCGTGCCGCCAATTGCGATTGCGTTTTTAAAGCGCATAATCTCGGCCAACATTTCAGCACGGCGAACGACAGGAAGAGAGCGCTGCCGCGCTGCAATCAACTCGGGGTTATCCGCCTTAATGGCTGAGGAAATAACAACTACGGCTGCATGTTCGATGTTTTCAGCACGCTGGCCAATATCGACATGAATGCCTTTGTCTTGAAGACGTTGAACGTTTGGGTTCAAAGACAGGTCAGAACCACGCACTTCATAGCCTTGGTTATGCAAAACCTCGGCAATACCGCTCATTCCAATTCCGCCGATGCCCACAAAGTGAACTGGCCCGATGTTTTGTGGCATCTTCATGTGATGCGCTCCTTACTTCGTATCTTTTAGCGCGGCATTTTCCGCTGCAATTGCAAGCCTTTGAACCGCATCAATTAGCCCAACGATCTTGGCATTCGCGGCCATGGACTTCAGTGTCTCAGGGTCGCTGAGCATGATGGTTAGTTCTGTAGCTAAAGAATTTGGTGAAAGCGTGCCTTGGTCTAATATTTTTCCTGCACCCGCATCAACCATATTTTGCGCGTTGTGTTTCTGATCCTGATCTATCGAACCCGGGAAAGGCACATAGAGGCCCGGCCGGCCAATAATCGACATCTCAGCAACCGTGCTCGCACCGGACCGACAAATCACTAAGTGGGATTTGGAAATTCGTCGTGGTAGATCCGGAAAGAACGGAGCGAGTTCAACGTTCAACCGAGTCTCAGCATAAACTGCTGTTGCGCGTTTCAGGTCGTCTTGGCGACACTGTTGCACAAGGCGAATGCGAGCCCGCAGCTGATCTGGCAAATTGATTACGGCGCCGGGCAACATATCGGAAAAGACTTGAGCGCCTTGAGAACCACCAGTCACTGTTATGTAGATGGGTGATTCATCATCGATCGTAGGATACGGCGTTTTGGCAACTTCATGGACAACGTCACGCACGGGGTTGCCTGTAAAAATGCATTTAGTTGCGTAAGTGTCCGAATATCTAGTTTTCTCAAAACCCAACGCAACAACTTTCGAAAAACGTGCCAGCGCTCGGTTAGCGCGGCCAAGCACCGAATTTGCTTCGTGTAGTACACCCGGAATGCCGAGCATCTTCGCTGCCAAAAATGGCGGAAACGTCGGATAACCACCAAAGCCAATAACAGCAACCGGCTTTTCTTTTTTCAACACTGCACGAGATTTAGCGATGCCCTGCAAAATCGTTATGCCAGCTTGAAATGCTTTGATTGGATTGCGCAGACTTGGCGTTGCCGAAGGGATGATATGCATCTTATCAGCAGGGAAATCTTTGGCGTATGTTCGCGCACGAGCGTCTGTCATCAGTTGAACATTATGTCCACGACGCACCAATTCCTGCGCTAAAGCCTGAGCGGGAAACAGGTGACCACCCGTGCCGCCTGCAATCAACATATACGTACTCATGCGAGCTCCTGCACTGGCATGCCACGGAAGGCAGGAAGGCCAGATTCGATTGTTTCTTCAGGCTTGCGTCGCGTTAGACCCAACAGAAGACCCATTCCAAAAGCCACAGCAATCATCGACGTGCCACCGTAAGAAACGAAAGGCAATGTCATGCCCTTTGGTGGGATAAGATTTAGATTCACCAAAAGGTTGATCGAGGATTGAAGTCCAAATTGAATTGCCAAAGCGCTAGCTGCCAATCGTGAGAAAAGATTTTGCTGTTGCTGCGCAAGAAATAGACTGCGCGCCACTACAAATGCGATCAAAGCGACCAAACCAAGGCAGAACACAATTCCAAATTCACCAGCTGCCGCGGAGAACACGAAATCAGCATGAGCATCAGGCAAAGATCGCTTTGCCATACCCTCGCCTGGTCCTAGGCCGAACCAACCACCTTCCAGGAGTGACTGAAGTGCTTTTTCAACTTGGTAATTATCGCCGGTAGCTGGATTAAGAAACGCATCGAAACGTCGCGTTACGTGGGGGAACAAAAAGTACGCTGTGGTAATGCCGATAATCGACAGGCCTCCAAGCGCAAGAATTACCCACCAAGATATGCCAGAGATGAACAACAAACCTGCCCACGTCAAAATGATCAATGCAGTTTGACCAATATCGGGCTGCAACAAAAGAATAGCGACAATGACCATGAGAATTGTGAAGGCAATCGCATGCCCCGGCATCGATGGTTTCTTCATTTGCTCGGAAATCAACCAAGCTGCAATAATCGCAAATGCGGGCTTCACAAACTCAGATGGCTGAAAAGAAAAAATACCAAAATCAATCCACCGCTGAGAGCCTTTGATGACACTGCCAAAGACTAGCGTAGCAGCCAATAGGCAAGTACTGGCTATCAACACAGCTAGCGCAAGATGCCTTGCTTTACGTGGTAGAAGGAATGATCCAGCAATCAGCACAACCGTAGTCGGCAGCAAGAAGATAGTATGCCTAATGATGAAGTGCCAGTCGTTTAGCCCAATTCGAACAGCAACCGCAGGACTTGCTGCAAACGACATCATCATGCCTGCAGCCATCAAACCGAAGATTGCAGCCAATAAAGGCCTATCAATCGTCCACCACCATTCTGCTAGTGGCGTTTTACGCTCGCGAGAAAACTCTCGTAAAAACATGGAACTAACCGTAACTCGACGTTGCAACTAAACTTAGTGAACGAAACTACACTAGGAGTGGTTACCAACTCGCAACGATTTTGAAGAAATCTTATCTCTTAGCGCAATTTCAAAGATGAGAGACCAATCATCGCCAAAACAAAAGAAATGATCCAGAACCGGATCACAATCTGGCTTTCAGTCCACCCCAAATGTTCAAAGTGGTGATGGATCGGCGCCATCTTGAAGATGCGCTTGCCTGTGGTTTTGTAAGAAACGACTTGCACGATCACAGACACTGTTTCCAAAACAAACAGTCCGCCAATAATTGCCAATACGATTTCGTGTTTGGTCGCCACCGCAATCGCGCCCAGCATGCCACCCAAAGCCAAAGACCCAGTATCACCCATAAAGATAGATGCCGGAGGTGCATTAAACCATAAGAAGCCAAGTCCAGCTCCGATCAGCGCACCACAGAGCACTGCAAGTTCACCAGTACCGGGCACAAAGTTGATCAACAAGTAGCCAGAAAACACCTCGTTACCCACAAGGTAAGCGATAAGTCCGAAGCTACCAGCAGCAATCATGACGGGCACAATCGCAAGGCCGTCGAGGCCATCAGTCAAGTTCACCGAGTTACCTGCAGCGACGATGATAAAGCCACCAAATACGACGAAGAAAATGCCCAAATCAAGAGCAAAGTCTTTGATGAATGGAAAGGCTAAAGACGTTGAAAACGGCGCTTCGCCAAGGATTGAAACAGCGTAACAGGCAGCACCCGCAATAAGGGCTTCGAGCACCAAGCGCTGTCGACCACCAAAACCAGAATTGGTTGCTTTTGTGACCTTTAGATAGTCATCATAAAATCCAACAGCGCCAAAGCCGATCGTTACCCAAAGAACAACCCACACATATGGATTGCTCAAGTTTGCCCAAAGCAAAGTTGAAACTATCACACTCAGAAGGATCATCAGGCCGCCCATCGTCGGCGTACCCTTTTTGGAAATGAGGTGACTTTGTGGTCCATCTTCGCGAATTGGCTGTCCGTGTCCTTGACGACGCTTGAGCGACTTAATGAGGCGTGGGCCGAAAAGAAAGACAAAAAACAAGGCAGTGATTGTTGCCCCACCCGTTCTAAATGTCAGATACCGAAACACATTGAAAGCGGCGAACTGGTCACCAAATTGCTGCAAAAAGTAGAACATTCAGTCTCTTTTCCGTTTTCACTCAGCGTTTGAGCAGTCGGCTCGCTATCAAAGCGCGCTCTTCAGTTGCTCAACGATTGGCCCAAGCCCAATTCCATTAGACCCTTTGACCATAACAACGTCGCCGTTCGCAAGGGTCGAGATCAGTTTTTCGCCAAGGCCAGCAGTATTTTCCAGATATTCAACATCTGTAATTTCTACTAGTTTGGCATTCAAATGACGCATTTGCGGGCCGACAAGATACAGTTTCTGAGCACCCGATGCCACGACATCGGCCATCAACGTCTCGTGAATTTGCGCAGACCCGTCACCTAATTCAAGCATATCGCCCAATACGGCAATTTTGCGTCCGGTGGCTTCAACGTCCCCAAGAATTCCAAGGGCGGCGCGCATTGATACTGGATTGGCATTGTAGCTTTCGTCCAGCAAGGTCGCGCTGCCGTCTTCAATGTTCAACTCGATAACTGCGCCACGGCCACTAGGAGCGACAAAAGACTGCAAGGCATTCAGCGTAGTTTCAACATCTAAGCCCAAAGATTCGGAGACCAACAGCGCCACAGCTGCATTCGAAAGAGCATGTCTGCCCAGCTGAGGAACTTGCAAGTCAAACCGCTGGTTGCTCCAAGTAACCTCGGCTTTGAACGTGGAGGCATAGAGTTTGCTGTTTTCAATTCGCACTTGCGCTTGTTCAGAGAAACCCACCGTCAGGACGTCTTGAACGTTTGTTTTTTCAGCATTTTCCAACAACAGCTCGGCGCAAGGATGGTCCACACCAACAATGGCTCTGCCGCCAGAAAGCAATCCTGCAAACACTTCTGACTTCGCATCTGCGATGCCAGAGATATCTTCAAAGTTCTCCAGGTGCGCCTCACCAACGTTTGTGATGACCGCAACATGCGGCGAAATCATTTTGGCAAGTGGTCCAATTTCTCCGGCATGGCTCATGCCAACTTCGAACACACCAAATTCTGTGTCGCGAGGCATTCGTGACAACATCAAAGGAACGCCCCAATGATTATTGAATGATTTTATCGAAGCATGAGTTTTGCCAGCTGCTTCAAGTACCAACCGGATTGCTTCTTTGGTCGACGTTTTGCCAACACTCCCCGTAACTGCAACGATTTTACCTTTGCAGCGCTTTCGTGCTGCGAAAGCCAATTGCTCCATTGCAACGAGAGGATCGTCAACCATGAGTAATGACTGGCTAGACTGTGTTTCATTTACCCACGATTTGGAGACAACTGCGATGCCGGCACCATTATCAAGAGCAGTTGCAACGAAATCATGACCATCAAATCGATCACCTTTAATCGCCACAAAAACATCGCCTTGCGACACATCTCGAGAGTCGATTGAAACACCATCAAACGCAGCAACGGCGCAAGCTTGAGCTGCGCCGCCGGTGGCATTCAATAGTTCATCTAATGTCCATAACGGCATTATTTAGGCACCAACAGCCTCGAGAACGACTTCGTGATCAGAAAAATGGTGTTTTGTTTCACCAATGATTTGATAGTCCTCATGGCCTTTGCCTGCAATCAGTAATACATCGCCTTCTTGAAGTTGACCAATTGCATGCTCAATCGCCTCACGACGTCCTGCAACTTCAGTTACAGCTGGTACAGCAGATTTAACCGCCGCGCGGATCGCAGCCGGATCTTCTGTCCTTGGATTGTCATCTGTAAGAATGGCAAGATCTGAGTTATCCGCTGCAGCGTGGCCCATTGGACCTCGCTTGCCTGTATCACGATCACCACCGCAACCAAAAACACTGATCAGACGTCCTTTTGCGAATGGACGCAGCGCTTGTAACGCCGTTTCCAGCGCATCCGGAGTGTGCGCATAATCGACAAATACTGCAGCGCCGTTGTGTTCGGCTACAAGTTCGAGACGACCTTTGGCACCCTCAAGCTTTTCAAGGCAAGGCAAAGCATCATCTTTGTCGATGCCCGAGGATACAGCCATCGCAAATGCAACCAAAGCATTTGTGACTTGGAATTTCCCAGCTAGCGGCAAATAGAATTCGGCATCTTCACCAACCAAACGCCCAGTCACGCGTTGACCGTAACCTTCAGGTTCGATGTTCAAGACTTCGAAGTAAGCACCATTTTCACCAACGGTCACAACTGTCGCTTCGCGCTCTAGACCTGCAAACATGAATGGCGTTGCTTCTTCGTCATCCATATTAATGACGCAAGTACCGCCTTTAGGCATGAGCTCTTTAAACAAACGAAGCTTGGCATCGTGATAAGCTTCCATTGTCTGATGATAATCTAAGTGATCACGAGACAGATTAGTGAAACCAACAACATCAAAACTCATGCCGTCCAACCGACGCTGGTCCAGCCCGTGGCTAGATGCTTCCATGGCAACATGATCAACACCGGCGCCTTTTAGTTTACCTAAAGTGCCATGCAAACTCATCGGGCCCGGCGTCGTTAACTCCCCGGCAGCCGTTTGACCACCAACAGTAACCCCAAGTGTGCCAATGCTCGCGCAAGGAATGTCATTCATTTCCCAGATCTGGCGCACAAATGAGACAACTGAAGTTTTACCGTTTGTACCAGTAACGGCAACAGCTTTGGATGGTTGTGGTTCGTTAATTCGGGCAGCCGCTTTGGCAAAGACCGCGCGAACATCATTCACCAAATATACAGGAACACCCGGATCAATTTCCAACCCTTGGTTGGTCACAATGGCTGCAGCTCCTAGCCTAACAACGTCTCTCACAAAGTCATTTCCATGAGCTTTTGCCCCCGGAAGGGCAAAAAACGCAAACCCACTCTCAACTTTTCGAGAATGTGAAGTTATGCCAGCAATTTCCATGTCGCTAAATTCTTGCGATGAACTCGCATCTTTTAACAGCGCGCTGAGGGAATATCCCATTCCATGACCCCTATTGTAACTCAATTGGTACTAATTGTGTGTCCAAGGCTTCATCCATGTTAGGCACAATTCCTAACATTGGTGCAACCTTTTCGATAATTCTTCCCGTAACCGCACCAGCGTTCCATGCTGCAGTAGTTCCGCTTTTCTCGTCTTCTTTTTGCGGCTCATCAACCAAGATCACCATAGCATAACGTGGTGCATCCATTGGGAAAGCCGAGGCAAATACTGCAAGCGTTTTATCATCGGAGTATTTGCCATCTACAACTTTTTCCGCCGTTCCGGTTTTACCGCCCACGCGATAACCGTCAGGTGAAGCCTTGCGACCGGAACCTACAAGAGCGTTCAAACGCATCAAATATCGCATTTTGTCGCTCGTACGTTCACTGATGACCTTTTTACTTGTGGCCAGCGCAGCGATGCGGTCTCGCGGCACTAAAGTCGGTGTAATGTAATCTCCACCATTGACGATGGCAGCATATGCTGACGCCAATTGAAGTGGCGTTACTGACAAACCGTGACCAAATGAGGCTGTGGCTGCTCCGACTTCTGAGAACTTCTTAGCAATTTGGCTTGGCGTCTTCTCGGGCAGCTCAATTTGCGGTTTACCGTCAAGTCCAACCTCTGTCAGAAACGAACGGTAGCGGTCTTTACCCATAGCCTGCATGATCTTGATCGTGCCAATGTTCGAAGAATACTGGTAAACCTCAGGCAAAGTCAGCACGCGCTTCTTCGCATGAAAATCGCCGATACTGTGACGACCAAAACGAACAGGTTTCGTTGCATCAAATTCGTCAGTCATTTGTACCAAGCCAGTATCTAGAGCAGCAGCGATTGTAAGCGTCTTGAAAGTAGAGCCTAACTCGAACTTACCTGCTGTAATTCTGTTGATACGTCCCTCTTCAAGAGCAGAGGAAGACACGTTCGGATCGAAATCTGGCAATGACGCCAATGCGATAACCTCACCAGTACGCACATCAAGCAGCACGCCGGCCGCAGCGATAGCGTTGTATCGGACCATGGCGTCAGAAAGTTCATAATGCATCGCATGCTGAGCACGCAAGTCAATTGAAAGTGCAGCGGGTTCCAAAGAACGGTCCCGCGCAAAGCCCAATTCTTGAAGCAGTGCAACTTCTCTATCATCTAAGAAGCGCTCCATCCCTGAAATGCCCACATTATCGAGATTCACAGTGCCCACCACATGCGAAGCGACATTAGCGCCTGGATAAAACCGGCGGGATTCTGAAACAAAATCAATACCTGGAATGCCAAGCTTCAAAATGCGTTCTTGTTGCTGCGGTGTTAGTTCACGTTTCAGCCACACAAAGCCTTCGTCGCCATCAATTCTCTCGCGCAACCAATCCCTGTCCATCTTGGGAAATTCATTTGCTATCGCTTCAACTGCTTCGTCGATATCGATAATTCGACGCGGCTCAGCGAATAGCGAAGGCACTTGGATGTCGATAGCCAGCGGACTGCCATTGCGATCTGTGAGTGCAGGTCTAGTCGCTGTCAGAGCAGGTCTTGCTTGGCCAACTTGAACGTCCTCTGCCACCGCGTTGCCCAGCATGATCAGCCGTCCTGAAACGATCGCAAACAACAGCATCGCAAATGCGAGGGAAAGCTGGATGCGGGTTTTGGTCATGTGACCGCGAGACTTACGCGCGCCATCAATTGCAATCGGTGTACCCAAGTCGTGCATCACGTCGCTCATTGGCTAGACAACCCCGCAAGTTCGTTCGGGTCTATGCCAGCTTCAAGCGAAGACAAAAGAGCATCTAATCCTTGTTGATCCGGCTCTGCTGGTCGCATTGGTAGGTCTTCAAAACGCCCATATTGGGTCGCGTTGATTTGCGCAATGTTCAAAGTTTCCGCATGTCGATCAACAATTGCCTGCATGCGCCCAGGCTGATTGAGGTACGCCCAATCCGCTTCCAGCGCTGACATAATCTGAAGTTTTTGATCAATCTTTGATTGCAGCTCAATCACTTGAGTTTGCACGTCTTCGGTTCTGTATTTTTGACCATAAACCAAAATCAGCGCCAAAAAGCTTGTACAAATAAGAAAGAAATTGAACGCACGCATTAGGCAACTAGCCCCCGTCGTGCATAACCCGGAATACCAAGGCCTTCGATAGAGAACTCGCGTGCTTGAACATCGTTTCGTGTCGCAAATCTTAGCGTAGCGGAGCGCGCTCGTGGATTCCGCTCAAGTTCTACTTTGCCCGCTTTAACAGGCTTGGAGATTCTATCCCATGGCGATGCGTCTTTTTCTTGCATCGGCGCGTGGCGCGAGCTTTTATCTTGCGGTTTCAAAAAGCGTTTAACAATCCGATCTTCCACAGAATGAAAGCTAACTACAGCCAAGACACCGCCGGCTTTCAGAATGTTCTCTGCCGCGTGCAATCCACAGACAAGTTGCTGATATTCAGCATTGACTGCAATGCGCAGAGCCTGAAAGCTCTTCGTTGCTGGATGCGACCCGCCTGGCTTACGGCCAAGCTTCGCTTCAATTAGTTCGGCGAGCTGCGCTGTTGTTTCAAATGGCGTTTCTTCGCGAGCAGCAACAATTGCACTAGCAACCTGACGAGCACGACGTTCTTCACCAAGTTCGAACAGGATGTCCGAGATTTCTCTCTCATCACGTAGGTTCACAATATCTGCAGCGCTTTCTCCGGATTGCTCCATTCGCATATCCAGAGGTCCATCGCGCATGAACGAAAATCCACGCTCACCTTCGTCCAACTGCATTGAGCTCACGCCAATGTCCAGAACAACCGCATCGACTTGTTCGAATTCATGCTCATTAGAAAGAGATTGAAGATCGGAAAATCTGCCCTGTACAAAGTTAAACGCACTTTCGAATTCAGATTTGAGCTTGTCCACAAAAGGCAACACATTTGGATCACGATCAATCCCAGTAACCTTTGCACCAGATTGAAGAAACGCGCGGCTGTAACCACCCGCTCCAAATGTCCCATCAACAATATGACGGCTTTGAATAGGCGCCAAAGAGCTGACAACCTCATCTAATAGAACCGGAATATGTGGAGAATGTTGCTTCAAACGTTTTCACACCATGTGTTTAAAACACACAGCAATACTCCATTTCGCCCAGAAATCCGGCGGTTTTACTAAATTTTGCCTACAACTTTAGACAAATACAGATCGTATTTTCGCTTATGAGGCTTAATAATCTGTTTCAAAACTGCTTTGAAATTGAAAAATGCCAGTTGGTCTATAAGCCGGATTTTGTAAGGCACAGCATTGCTGCGCGCGGCAACCATTCATCTAGGACGTTTGTTGCCAAACATCTCTTGCAACCTACCCGGATGACTAGCCTGAAAACCGACCAATCTTGCGATCACGCCATCCCTATTTGGTTTTGCTCCCGGTGGGGTTTACCCTGCCAACATCGTTACCGACATTGCGGTGCGCTCTTACCGCACCCTTTCACCCTTACCACGTATACGTGGCGGTTTGCTTTCTGTGGCACTTTCCCTAAGGTCACCCTCGCCGGGAGTTACCCGGCACCGTGTTTTTCGTGGAGTCCGGACTTTCCTCCCCAGCTTGCGCTGCAGCGGTTGCCCGACCAACTGACATTGATGGCATATTGGTATGTTGCGTGAAGGTCAAGAAGTGCCGATAGATTTAACCGGTGCGTGCGTCCAAAATCGTATCGTAGGCAGAGTTAATCGCTGCCATTTTATTGGTCGTCACCTGCACCAAATCACTCGGCACACCCTTCGCAATCAATCGATCAGGGTGATGTTCAGCTACCAGCTTGCGATAAACGCGCTTTAACTCGTCGTCTGACACACCTGGATCAACGCCGAGCAAAAAGTATGGATCACTTTCACCAATCATCACATGGCGAGCAGCGAGGCGAGAAAACTCTTCATCGGTAAAGCCAAAAAGCTCACCTACCACTTGCAAATATCTCAGCTCATCTTCGTGAATGAGGCCGTCGGCCTCTGCAATATGAAACAAGCCATCCAGAACGTGTTCTAGGGCATCTCGATCATCGTGAAAAAGCCGCGCGATGCGCTTAGCGTAGGATTCAAATCCGGCAACATCTTGCTGCGCAAGATCAAAAATTCGCTCTACTTGAGACTCAGCACCCGGGGGGATTTGAACATTTTCATGAAACGCGCGGATTTCGTCAAAGGTGACAACACCATCTGCTGCTGCCATCTTCGCCGACAACGCAACAAGGGACAGCGTGAATGCAGCATCTTTTCCGCCAAGTAGCCAAATCTCAGGATCAAATAGTTGTGCCAAAGAACCGGCGACGCCAGTGCCTTCAGAAAACGAACCAATTTTCTCTGCGATGATTTGCCAAACTGACATAGATGCTCCCACCCAACTGACCAAATTGTCAGCTGGCCTAGATATAGAACAAAATCTCGCCGTTTCTAGGGCAAACCTAAAACTGCGTCGATTTAGGTCGGCCGGCGCCCAAGTAAACGAGCCAAAGCAAACACCAATGGTGATCGGTTCATTGTGTAGAAGTGAAAGTGAGTAACACCCTTATCTACCAGCTCAGTCACTTGCTCAGCTGCCACTGCGGCAGCCACTAGCGCGTGCGTTTCAGGATCATCTTCCAGTCCATCAAATCGGTCAGCAAGCCAATCAGGAATTGAAGTGCCACAACGAGCCGCAAAATTCGCAACCTGTGTAAAGTTATGGATGGGTTGAATGCCAGCCACGATCGGCGCCTTAATGCCCGCATTGCGTGCACGATCCACGAAACGCAAATAGTCATTATTATCAAAAAACATCTGCGTAATGGCACGGTTAGCGCCAGCATCAATTTTTTGTTTGAGGTTTTCAATATCGCCATACCAATCAGGGCTTTGCGGATGCATCTCTGGGTAGCAGGCAACTGAAATATCAAAATCCCCGATTTCACGAATTCCAGCAACAAGCTCCGCAGCATTTCTGTAGCCACGCGGATGCGGTTGGAATGGTTGACCAACGCCCTCTGGCGGATCACCTCGCAAGGCGACAATACGAGAAACACCTACTTTTTGAAAACCGCGAATGACTTCGCCAACTTCTTCTTTAGAAGCACCGACGCAGGTCAAATGAGCAGCGGCGCTAACACCAGTATCCCGTTCAATGCGCGACACGATGCTCGTTGTGCGATCTCGTGTCGTACCACCGGCACCATAGGTAACTGAAACGAATTCCGGCCCCATCGGCGCAAGTCGATCCATCGAATCCCAGAACCGTTCTTCAGCCTTGTCAGTTTTTGGCGGAAAGAATTCAAAAGACAGGTTCAACTTGTCTTGTTGATATTCAGAACGACGTGAAAGCCGCTCTGGTACACTTGAAATTGGAGTATCGCTCATTGATCAATCCGGTTCTTTATATCTGATCTGAAAGTTGCCAGATGCACACGGTTAAACCGCCGCCTGGCACATTATGGGGTATTTCGCGCGCATCGCTGACCGCTAGGCCTGAAGTAGAGGCCCAATGATCCATTTGTTCATGAGACATGCCCAACCTGCGGTGCTCCTGTTCTTCTCGTAGGAACTCAAGCTTGTGAGGCATAAAGTCGACAACCGTGATCTTTCCACCCTTTTTAAGAGCCGTTTTGGCATTGCCTAGAGCAATGCCCGGATCGTCAAAATGATGTAAAACTTGATGCAACATTATGATATCAGCACTGGACTTATATTCATCCAGCTGGCCGATATCCCCCAGTCGCACAAACACATGCTTTTGGTTAGTTTGCTCGAACTTTGAGCGGGCAACCGAAATCATCTCTCTACTAGAATCAATGCCAACACCGCGCTTGAAATGCCCGTCGAGCAACTCAAGCATTCGACCAGTACCAGTGCCCAAGTCCATAAACAGATCAACTTGTTCACCAGACATCATGTCGACAATTGCAGCTTCCACCGCAGATTCTGGCGCATGAAGAGAACGTACACGATCCCAGTCTTGAGCGACTTTGCTGAAGTATGTTGCTGCGCGGACCTGATGATCGCTGCGTACAGCATCCAGACGCCCCATATCGCCTTGCAAAACCGCATCTGCTCGGTCCAATTGACTCAAAAGATGTTCAACCAGACTTGAAGCCTTAAGTTCATCGGACAGACGAAAAAAGGCCCACGCGCCTTCTGCATGTCGAGAGATCAATCCAGACTCCGTCAACAAACGCAGATGGCGTGAAACTCTGGGCTGACTTTGGTCAAGAATTTCTGTAAGATCCTTCACAGAGAGTTCACTTTCGGCCAGCAATGCCAAAAGGCGCAACCGAGTGATCTCACCCGCCGCACGAAGCACCTCAACAAATTCTCTTAATTCTGTCACAAAAACACCAAATCAGGGATATAAAGATATCTTTATATCTACAATACAGAATTTGGCAATGAAATAGGTTAAATTACGTAGATTGAATTTTGATGGATTCGGCTATTACTGAGGAAAGCCGTTTGAAATCAGATACTAAACGTATTTGCAAGTAAGATGACAAAAGAAGGTCACGCAACAATGAATAGCCAGCAATCGGCAAAATCTGAACTTTGTGCAATTCTAAATGCCCTATCAGACCCAATTCGAATCTCTATTGTTGAACAGTTATCAACACAAGGCGAGCTTGCAGTGGGCACACTCAGCGAGCCATATGAAATCACCGCACCTGCCATTTCTCGCCACCTTCGTGTGCTTGAATCAGCGGGTCTTATCGAACGCCGTATCGATCGTCAGTGGAGAATGTGTTCTCTAAACAAAGGCGCGCTTGGTAAAATCACCGAATGGATGACGCACCACAACTAGGATTGTGGCGCGTACCATTATCAAATACCTCTAAGCAACATTCACTGTTTGCTGAGTGCTGGCTGTACCCTTTTTCGAGAAAGAGTGAGCGCGCCACATCTCAAAGATGTCATGTGCATCGCGTTGCGACAGTGTGTCGTAGCGCCGAACAGCCAAGCCTGCATCGTCAGGCGAAATCTTGTCACGCCATGGCAGTGTTGAGAACACACGCTGGAACGTATCTGGTTTAAAGTTCATTGCACGTACAGCAACAATCAAAGCGCCAGTGTCTTGTGTCGCAAGCCATTTGATCAATACTTCAGGATTGATCCTCAGCAGGATAGCAAGTGAACTTGCTACGTGATGGCGGTAGCCATAGCGGCAAAAACGTTCAACTGAGGCAATGTCAAACTGACGGCGGTCGGCCATCGCTTTAACTTGACCCCATGCCACTTTCCACTGTGTCGCATCAAAGCCAGCATCGTTACGAACACGGTTCATAGCGATTGTTTGGGCTACTTCGAGTTGATCATCTTCAATTGCAGACGATGTACCAGAAAGTTGCATGGCAGCCCGTTTACCAGCAGCCGTAATGGCAAGCTGAACACGACGCCAATCAACATCTTTCCGATTACCAATACTCGCTGCAATTTTTGAATCGCTTGAAGCACGCTCTAACAAGCTAGCACCAGTTTGATTACCGATGTCAGCGTCGGCATTTTCAACAAGACGCAGAATAACTTTCTGATCCGCTACTTTCACAATTTCAGTACCCACTCGGTCATTAACCGGATGGCGGCCTGCAATTGCAAAGCGATGGTCATTGGTTTTGGCTTGAACAATTTCAATCAGGTCATCGTCAGAGAGAACACTTGAAAACTCTAACAGCGACTCTGCAACTTCAATTTTGTCGTTTGCAAGCTTGATGACAACGCTGCCCGGCGCTCGATTGAGCGGTGCTAGCAATTGTGCAACTTCTGCACGCGCTTCGATTTCGACGATATCAGCTAACTGGCAGAGCACCTCATCGTAGCGGGCAATCTGTTCATCATCACATCGATCGACAACATGACTAAACAAACGCGCCATGTTGCGCATAAGTTCCGCACACTCATCGCTATTCGTTTCGTTGGTCAAAACGCTGAAGCTGGCAAACGCCGAACCCTGTCCTGTAACTCCAACCATAATGAACCTCCACAAACCTTTTAAGTTGAGATCGAGTATGGCGAGTAAGTGTGGGTGTCTGTTGAAACTATCAGTTCAAATTCAATTCAACTAAACATCAAATGCCGTCAGCACGAACAACGTTGCATTAACCACGAAACTGAGGCACCACTCCGGTGCCCCAGTTCAATTCCTGAGCGTTCGACTATGTTAAAGCTGCACGAATGCCGGCTGCATAATCCGTATGCACTTGCTTAAACAATGCGAGTTGACGCTCGACAATTTCATTAGGCACACCCTGCATGGCCGCAGCTAAGTTTTCATACAACCTTTGCTTTTGCTCATCATTGAACATTTCAAACAATGCTCGTGGCTGAGAAAAGTCATCGTTGCCAATTCGATGATTATGGCGATCAACAACGCCTTCTAGCGGAAGTGGTGGCTCAGCAACGTTGGGGTCTTCATGAGCACCACCCATGCTATTGGGTTCATAATACGCATCAACATTGCCGGTCTGAGGCCCTTCAAAGTTCATTTGCCCATCCTTATGATAGTGATGAACCGGCGACTTAGGCTTGTTCACAGGTAGTGCTTCATAGTGCGTACCCAATCTATATCGGTGCGCATCTGCATAGGAAAACACCCGAGCCTGAAGCATTTTATCAGGCGAATGGCCAATGCCAGGCACTACATTTGAAGGTGAGAAAGCAGCCTGTTCAATCTCAGCAAAATAGTTTTCCGCATTACGGTTCAGTTCCATCACGCCAACATCGATCAGTGGAAAATCGCCATGCGGCCAAACCTTGGTAAGATCAAACGGGTTGTATTCAGTTTTGCCCGCTTGCTCTTCAGTCATAACCTGAATGCAAACGCGCCACTTAGGAAGCTCACCACGCTCAATGGTGCCAAATAACTCCTCTTGGTATGTTTCGCGGCTTTCACCAATTATCTTGACTGCTTCTTGATTTGTATAATGCTGGTGGCCTTGCATAGTCTTGAAGTGAAACTTCACCCAGACACGTTCGCCGTCGGCGTTCCACATTGAATATGTGTGAGAACCGTACCCATTCATGTTCATAGGCGTCTTCGGCAACCCTCTATCAGACATCAGGATTGTAACTTGATGCAGGCTCTCAGGAGAAAGCGACCAGAAATCCCACATCGCGGTTGATGAACGCAGATTGGTTTTAGGGTGTCGCTTCTGGGTATGAATAAAGTCTGGGAACTTTAGTGGGTCCCGAACAAAGAACACTGGCGTATTGTTTCCAACGAGATCCCAGTTTCCTTCATCCGTATAAAACTTCAGCGCAAAACCGCGAACATCGCGCTCTGCGTCTGCTGCGCCCATTTCACCTGCTACAGTAGAAAACCGAGCCAACATTTCTGTTTGCTTGCCTTTTTGAAGGGCGGAGGCGCGCGTGTACTGAGAAATGTCTTCTGTGACGGTCAACGTGCCAAACGCCCCCCAACCTTTGGCATGAACCACACGTTCAGGGATACGCTCTCGGTTTTGATGCGCAAGTTTTTCTATCAATTGATAGTCTTGCATCAGAACCGGACCACGTTCACCAGCGGTTTGCGAATTCTGATTGTCGGAAACTGGTGCGCCTGCAGTTGTTGTTAGTCTTGGAGACTTGCTCATTATCGTATCCCTTCCATATTATGTTGGAAGCCTACGACCGCGAACCATGACAGTCCAATTGATTAAACTTTCAATATACATTAGAAAAACTAATGGACAGCATTACACTCAAACAAATGAGATACGCCCTTGCAGTTGAAAAAAATGGTCACTTTGGGCACGCAGCGAAAGACTGCTTTGTAACTCAATCTGCATTATCACAACAGATTTCTCAGCTCGAGGATCAATTGGGCATAGCCATATTCGAACGGAATGGGAAAAGTATTCTCGTAACCCATGCCGGCGCAGAGTTTCTAAAACAGGCTAAACGCATTGTGGATCAAACGCGCGCTCTGGAGGAGCAATTTGCTCTCGGAAACAGTGCGGACAGCCTGACGATTTCAGTTGCGGTCATTCCAACCATTGCGCCTTACCTGCTCCCTACCCTTCTGCCCGCTCTTGGTGAAAAATTCACCCCAGTAGGGTTTTCAGTAAATGAAAAGACAACGGAGCAACTAATAGAAGCCGTGTTGTCTGGTCAGTGCGATTGCGGAATTCTTGCCACAGAGCCAACCAACGAAAAGCTGAATACACTGCCGCTATTTTCAGACCCGTTTGTACTGGCTGTTGCGCCAAACGACACCCTAAGCGGGCCCGTTGATTTAGCATCGCTGCCGCGAGAAGAAATGCTGCTTTTGTCGGAGGGGCACTGTCTTAGAGACCAAGCGATGGACGCCTGCAAAATTGGAGATAATCTTAAACAGAAAACATATGCCGCGACGTCACTCTCGACAATTGTAGAGTTGGTTGCAAATCAAATGGGAATGACACTTCTGCCTGCCATCAGCATAAAACGAGAGGCACTTGGCGGGCGTGTCAAAACTCTCAGCTTGACGAGTTCTGGCGCTGGTCGGACAGTTTGGTTTGTGTGGAGAAAGTCCACCCCATTTCAACAATTATTCAAAGATATAAGCCAAGTGGTCAGCAAAGAAGGTAAAGCTCTGCTGTCAACAGACAGCAAATCGTAGTTCAAACGACATATAGTTCTTGAGGCCAGATGCGGATCTTCACTTCGTCATTCACGTTGATAGCACCGGCACATTCAACCCATGCAACTAAGCCGCGTGTTTCCTCAGCTGCTTTCACAAACCCAAGTTCGATATCGACACGACCATCGTGAGCCTCTTGGAGACTTTTGCCAGACACTTTGCACGGCGCATTGTAGCCATCTATGCGAATGACCGCACCTGACGGAAAGAAGAATTGGGTGCGTGGCGGAATTTTTGAAAGACTGGGCACACCCTCAATCAACATATTCGTACCTATACGTTCCGGCGATACAGCATCGATTTCAAGCGTTTTTGCAACACCAGCGAGTTCTTCAACGGAAAGGATCGAAATGTGACGTTCGTTGCGCATTTCAGTTCCGCGTTTATACCAAGGCTCTCGCCCGCCAGATTGACGAGTGAGACCGTAATGATGGTCACCAATAACGCCGTGCATATCGAGCTCTATGCTATGCGCCGCTTCAGAAACAAATGTGTCTTTAGGTGCTGTGAATAGACCGGCAACTTTACCAGTTAATTTTTGAACTCCAACCTTCGTCATTTGCTCTCACCCTTTTTCGCATCTGCCTGCGTTTTAATGCTGTTGTAAGTGAATACAGCCAGAGACACCCAAATCAACATAAAACTGATCAAACGAACCTGGTTCAGTTCTTCGCCCAAAAGTGTCACGGCAAGTACGAAGTGAATTGAAGGCGCGATGTATTGGAATATTCCGATTGTTGTAAGGCGCAAACGACGCGCACCAATTGAAAACAGAATAAGCGGCACCGCAGTTACCGGTCCGCAGATCATGAGCAACAGCCACAAGGAGGTGGTGCTCTCTTGAGCGGGGATCGGGTTTGTTGGACCAACCCAAATCAAATAAACGACAGCGAAAGGTACGAGCATGAGGGTTTCAATCAGCAACCCTGGCGCTGCGCCTACTTCAACAGTTTTGCGGAAATAGCCGTAAAAAGCGAAACTGAACGCGAGTACCAGCGAAACCCAAGGCAATCCGCCGACCCCAAAAGCTTGAAGTCCAACAGCGAATATCGCGATTGCAATAGCAATTGCCTGTAGCCTGTTTTGTTTCTCTCCCAGCAAAAGCATTCCTAGGAACACATTGACGAGCGGATTGATAAAGTAACCAAAGCTGACTGATAGCACTTGATCTGTGCTCACACCCCACACGAAAACTGACCAATTTATGGTGATCATAATCGTTGAGGCCACTAACAAAATCATTGAACGATTCGACGAAAACACTGGAACAATTTCTCTGATCCGGTTTACAGCAAGCAAAAACAGCGCAACAAACACCGCAGACCAAATCACACGATGGGCAATAACAATATCCACGTTCACATGATCAACGAGCTTAAAATAGAGCGGGAAAACACCCCACAAAATGTAGGCGGAAACAGCGCTTATGGCGCCGAGTTTTGTTTCTCGAGCTTGGACAGCATCAGACATGAATGGTCTTTCAATTGGTTGGACCTGCAACCTATCATTCGAATCTTTTCAAATCCAACAAATCTATTCAATGCAATTGATCACCCAAATTGATGGGCAATCTAATAGGCACTCAAAAACTGAGATAGAAACGGATTGAACAATTCCGGGCGTTCCAAACTGACCATATGAGCGCACCCCTCAATCATTATGTCAGCTGAGTTTTCAAACTCTTCTGCCAAAATATTGTGCCGTTCAATAACGTGCTCAAAGTCCAATTCACCACAGACCAAAAGTGTCGGCGCTACGATAGCCGAAGTTTTATCCCAAGCCTCGTCGCGATCAATTTCTAGATCCAAATCTGGGTGGCGAAGTGCAATCAAATTCATATCCAAGAATAGATCACGAACCTCCCCTTGAACGCGACCGCTTTGCTGTGCAGGACCATCAAGCCAAGCGTGCGCTTCAATGCTATTGACCAAGTTCATATCGCTTGAATCATCTGCTTGTTCAAATGCCATCATGATCGGGTCATACTCAGGTGGGAATGAAGGCGTCGGCGCACCCGAAACTGCAGTGGAGACCAGCACCATGCCTGCCACTCGATCTGGATGACGCAATGCAAAGTCAATCGCTAACCGACCACCTTGCGAACATCCTACAAACACGGCGGAGCCAATATCGAAATGAGACAAGACAGCTTCTAGGTCATCAATCTCATTGAATTCGACATCGTCAGATTGGGTTTTGCCAAAACCGCGCCGATCATAGGTTATCGCCCTTATGTCATCGGAAAGCGCGTCCAGCTGAGGTACCCACATTCGATGGTCCGCAACACCGGCATGCAAAAATACGACAGGTAGGCCCTCGCCTTGCTCAAGCCCGTGAATCACACCGCCATCTACTGGCAAATCAAACGTTGGCATCAGAAGCTCCCTATCCCGCTTTATTACAAGCTAGCAGAGTCGCTATGCATTTTGATATGCCCTAATTACCACAGTGAACGTCCCAAAAACTCTGCAATCATTTCATTTACAAGTTCAGGTTTTTCAAAGGCAGGCAAGTGCGCACAGTCAGGAATGTAATGAGACTCAACGTTCAAAATCATGGACTCGAACCGTTTATGTAGCGCTACCATGTATGGCAAATCCAATTTGCCACATATCGCTTGAACCGGAAGATCTAAATCCGAAAGCCTGTCAAAAGCTGGTGCTGGGATCGCCTCCTTTGTCGGCTTTACCGTTTCGTGCCGTTTACGATCCATATCCTTGAATAAAGCTTGCAACGCCGAGGAGACGCGGTCATTGGCAGTTGCGGGTCCATTCACCCACGCCTGAACATCGATCGCCAGTTTTTCTTCTAAACTCCCTGAGCTTTGGACAGATCGCCAAAGATTCAAGAACTCCGAAACCTCCTCAGGATCATTGGCATCGTCGTACCACGAACCATCATCTCCCGTAACCGAGCTTCCCAGAATTGAAATAAGTGAAACACGATCAGGATGCGCAAACGCCATATCAATAGCTAAACCGCCGCCAAGGGAGTTGCCTACTAGCGCAGCTTGTTCAATTTCAAAGTGATCAAGTAGCGCTATCAAATCATCTACTTCTGAGAAGGCACGATCATCATGTTTTGTGTCGCCGTAGCCACGGCGAGAATATGCAATGGCTTTATATTCGTTTTTGAAGAATTTTACCTGAGCGTTCCACTGGCGATAATCGGCCACGCCGCAGTGCAGAAACACAATGCCCTTACCAGTTCCGGCGCTAACACCATCGAATACCGCACCTTGATGCTCAAATAGGAAACCCATTTCAAACTCCGCTTGATCAATTACCACTATATAGCTGAAGGACAAATTGGCTAAGAAAAAGCCGCCCTGCAAAAACATTGCAGGGCGGCTTGTAACTATCAACAGCGAAAGAGGAAGTAGCTCTTAGCGCGTCAGTGGTTTGTATGTAACGCGTTTTGGATTGACTGAGTCAGCGCCAAGACGACGGATTTTGTCAGCTTCATATTCAGCAAAGTTGCCTTCAAACCACTCAACGTGGCTGTCGCCTTCAAATGCCAACATGTGCGTTGCCAAACGGTCAAGGAACATCCGATCGTGAGAGATCACCACGGCGCAACCTGCAAACTCTTCAAGTGCTTCTTCCAAAGCAGAAAGTGTTTCTGTGTCCAAATCGTTGGTTGGCTCATCGAGCAGTAGAACGTTTGATCCAGACTTGAGCATTTTGGCCAAGTGAACACGGTTACGTTGACCACCAGAAAGCGAACCCACTTTTTGCTGCTGATCGCCGCCCTTGAAGTTAAAAGCAGATGCATAGGCACGGCTATTCATTTCACGCTTACCGAGCGTGATAATGTCGTTGCCTTCAGAAATTTCTTCCCAAACCGTTTTGTTCGCGTCAAGCGCATCACGGCTCTGATCAACATAGCCAAGTTTAACAGTATCACCGATTTTGATGGTGCCACTGTCAGGCTGTTCTTGACCTGTAAGCATTTTGAACAATGTCGACTTACCCGCGCCGTTGGGGCCGATAATTCCAACAATACCACCAGCTGGCAACTTGAAGTTCAGATCTTCAACCAACAAACGATCTCCAAAGCCTTTATTCAGGCCTTCAACGTCGATCACCTGATCACCCAAGCGCTCACCCGGTGGAATGATGATTTGAGCTGAGTTTGACTGCGTACGCGCTTCGTTGACTTTGACCAACTCGTCATAAGCCTTCACACGCGCTTTTGACTTAGCCTGACGCGCTTTGGGCGAAGCAGAAATCCATTCTTGTTCACGAGCCAATACCCGATCACGAGCGGCATCTTCACGACCCTCTTGTGCAAAGCGTTTCGCTTTTTGGCCTAAGTAAGCAGAATAGTTGCCTTCGTATGGAATGCCTCGACCACGGTCGAGTTCCAAAATCCAACCCGTTACATTGTCCAAGAAGTAACGATCGTGAGTAATGATCAACACGGAGCCTTTATATTCGCGCAGGTGTTTCTCAAGCCAAGAAGTCGTTTCTGCATCCAAGTGGTTGGTTGGCTCATCGAGCAATAACAAGTCAGGTGCATCAAGCAGTAATTGGCAAAGCGCCACGCGGCGGGCTTCACCACCTGAAAGGTTTTCAACTGAGCTGTCGCCTGGAGGGCAGCGAAGTGCCTCCATCGCCATTTCTACTTTACTGTCGAGATCCCATAGATTTTCAGCATCGATCTGATCTTGTAGTGCTGCGCCCTCATCCGCTGTTTCCTCGGAGTAGTTCATCATCAATTCATTGTAGCGATCAAGAATGGCTTGCTTCTCTTTAACACCCAGCATGACGTTGCCTTTAACGTCTAGGCTAGGGTCAAGTTGTGGCTCTTGTGCCAAATAGCCAATTTTGGCGCCATCAGCAGCCCAAGCTTCACCTTGGAACTCTTTATCCACACCTGCCATGATTTTGAGCAGTGTTGATTTACCCGAGCCGTTTGGACCCAAAATACCGATTTTGGCATCTGGATAGAAACTAAGGTGGATATTATCCAGCACCTTTTTGCCACCAGAGTAGGTCTTGGACATGCCGTGCATGTGATAGATAAATTGGCGAGCCATTTAAGCTGAAACTCCGAATTTCGAAAACGTTGGGTTCATCTGTTATTCCAAGAAATGCTTTGGGGCAATGCCGAAGCACACAATTCAACGATTCCGGCGCTTTCATTACCATTGCATTGCCGGATTATGAACAAAGCTTAAGTTGATCGATTGGCATCTGAAATCTAATCTTCAAACCAAGGGGTGATTAAGCCAAACAAGGAAATCAGATGTCTACTTCTAAAATCATAATCGCAACGGCACTTTGCCTATCAATGGTTCCAAGCGCTTTCGCTGCTGGCCCCGGCCAAATGAACAATGATCCAAAACGTCCTGTTGAATCGATCGCGCGCTCACTCGACATCACCGCAGCAGAATTTGTTGCTTGTTTCAACGACGTGAACCCAGCGACAAAAGGCACAAAAGCAAGCGGCGCACGCGAAAAGGCAAACAAAGATATTCTCTTGCCATGCCTTCAGGCTGCCAATCCAGAGATTACCAACGCTAAACTCGACCAAGTCATGGACGCTCACCGTCCCGAAGGTCGCGTTGCTGGCAACTAATCGACCCTCAGGTTGATGCACAAAAAAAGGGCCGTTGCAGAAATGCAGCGGCCCTTTTGGAATTTATGGTTCGAGTTCTTAGAACTCTTTCCAGTCTTCGCTAACGTCGACCGCAGCGTTACCTCTGGAAACAAAAGACTTCGCTGCCGACACCACTTTTTGCTGAATTGCTTGCACAGGATTGGCGGGCTTTGCCGGAGCTGATGCCCGAGCTGCGACATTGTTACCAGTGATGAAGATATCAACGATCTTATCAAGCTCGTCCGCCTGGCCTTCAGTTTGTTCAATCGCCGCATTGGTTTCTTCAACCAGCGCCGCATTGTGCTGTGTCGTCTCATCCATTTCACGAACGGCAGTGTTTATTTCTTCAATCGAAGATGCCTGTGAACGGCTGTTTTTCGCAATAGATTCCATCAATTCGTTGTTCGAGCGTGCCGCTTCAAGCATTTGCTGCAGGTTATCGGCTGCTTGACCCACAAGCTTTGTGCCACCGTCTACTTCGATAGCAGACTGATCCACCAACGCTTTGACTTCACTTGAAGCTTCAGCTGCTGATTGCGCTAGGCGTCTCACTTCGATCGCCACAACAGCAAAGCCTTTACCAGCCTCACCAGCACGGGCAGCTTCTACTGAAGCGTTCAGTGCCAACAGGTTGGTTTGGAAGGCAATGTCGTCAATCATGCCAATGATGTTTGAAATCTTGTTGGAGCTTTCGGTGATCCGCCCCATAGCGGTTGTCGCTTGTGACATCACTTCACCACCATGTTCAGCTGTTGAACGAACACTTTCAGCGATCGTGCTGGCGCTCTCAGCTTCTTTGGCATTCTCCATAACTGTTTCGCTCATCTGCTCCATAGCAGCAGATGTCTCTTCAATAGTAGCAGCCTGACGTGTTGTACGTTCAGACAAGTCATTTGCACCTGCAAGCAACTCTGCTGTCGCGGTTTTCAACGTGCCAGATGTGCCTCGCAATTGACCAACAACATCTGTCAAGCGATCAGCCACACCATTAGTGTCTTGTTTTAGCTCTTGAAACGCGCCTTGGTAGTTGCCTTCCATTCGCTTCGTTAGATCTGTGTTTGCAAGAGCTGCAAGAACAGAACCTGTTTCACGAAGACCACCTTCAACAGTTTCAACAAGTTGATTAACGCCTGTTGCCAGTTGATTGAGTTCAGCGTCTGGGAATTCGCTTTCAACGCGCTTCGAAAAGTCCCCTTTTACAGCTGCGTTGACCACATTTCCAAAAGCCTCGCCTAGATTTTGCATCATGGATGCACGCTCACTTGCTTGGCGTTCAGTTGTCTCGATTTCGGCGGCATTCAATTCGGCGACTTTAAGACCGTTTTGTTTAAACACTTCAACGGCCCGGGCTAATTTACCCAACTCATCGCCACGCTCTGTATCTGTTACGTCTACATCATAGTTATTCTTTGCGAAAGCAGATGCAGTATTCGTAAGTCTATTCAGTGGGTTAGAAACAAGGAATTTCAACAGCACAACAAACCCTGCAATTGCAATTATCGAAACGATAAGCGCAACGAGTGATGTCTTACCCGCAGATTCATATGCGGCGGCTATTGAGTTCGACTTATCCCAACCAAAAACCAGGGTTCCAACCATTGCATTGGTTTTGCCAAAACGAGCCGGCATTGCAGTGTAATGGATAGTGCCAACCTGTAATGTTTGTGCTTCTTCAGATTCAAGTACCTTAGCTGCAAGCTCCAAAGCAGGAGCTGATAGGTTAGGTAGTACTTCAATCGACTGAATAACTTCGCCTGAAGCTTTCAACGCTGCACCATATGAGAGACCAAGCTCTTCATCGGCAGCAATGCCCTCAAAAACGCCTGCCAAAGCATCAGCTTTGCCAAACTTGACGTTACCGCCATTCTGTGTGGCGATAAGCTCCGCAATCCGTGCTTCGTAAAGATTGCTGGTACTGTTCATTTGATTAAGGCCGGATAGGAGACTAAGCCCAATTGCGCTACCTGAAATAATAACTACGGATAAAACCATCACCGCAATGATCTTCAAATTTAACGACATTTTTTTCATGCGAAGTCTCCTACTCGAACTCAATTCTTAAAGAAATTCAACGTTAACGCCGAATGTAACAGCACCAATGCGGTTGCCGTTGCCGTCCACTACAGGAACACTTACTTGGCTTTGGAATGTTTGAGTGGATTCGTCTTCTTCCACATCGCCCAATTCAACAGTCCCATCGTTAAATGGCACTTGCCATTTACCTTCGTCGCCTTGCCAGTAATCTGATGTCACGCCACTTTGCCCAACATTGAGGCCCTTAGCGTCCATTGCGAAGATTTCTGTAAACATGCCTTCGCTCTCTTCTTGAACACCAACAAGGTATTCAGATAGCGCACGGCCTAGTACTTCGTTAATCAGTGGTTTGTCGCTCGCATCTACTTCTGCGCGCCACTGTAGATCCAATGCATCAACTTTTGCTTGATCGTATCCAGCAGTCATTTCGTTTTGCGCTTGAACTGCGCTTACAACGTCTGCACTGGCGACGATTTCAGCAATCTTACCCGCAGCAAGTTCGTTTAGTTGATCGGCGTATTCGTTTGCATAAGCAGAACCACCGGTCATAACCAATGATGCAACTGCAGCCAATTTTAGAAAGTTCTTCATAAAAGCCCCGCTGTTTGAAGGATGTAATCGATAACACTTACAAAATAGCGAGCAAAGATTCATAAATAGTTACTTATGTATGTTTTTTAACACATTGAAAAATAAGACTTTTTGAAAAAAATGACGCAAATGGCATACATATTGACCAATAAACTTCTGAATGACACTTCGCATACTAACAAAACAGAAACCCGATTCTATCAACAGTCAGACCACACTCGAGTCTCAAGCTTGGGCCAAAAAGCTAAGTGCAAGGCAAAAAAAAGGGCCGTCGCTTTGCAGCAACGGCCCATTGTTGAACGTCACAGTTTACTGCGCTTCGCAGAACAGCGCATTTCCATTGGCCATAAGCTGGGCCGTGTTGCCACTGGTGTTCAAAGTAGCTTCACCATTGGAATATTTGGTTCCAACCGTTGTTGGCACTTTGATCAGTGCATATTGGTTGCCATTGTCCTGAACAATGTTCGCAATTGAAGCGGCACCAGCTGAAGCAATTTCAATACTCATGGTTGAGCCATTGTCACAGCGATAGTTCCCACCTTGTGATGATGAAGTTGGCTGCGTTTGTGTTTGCACAGGTTGCTGGCTCACCACCGGTTGAGGGCGACACTCCGCAATAAACTGGGAAATTGCTTGAGATGCTCCATTAGCAAAGGCCGTGTTCTGTCCCCCACCGATTATGCCGTAGGTCACTTGCTGGCTAGATTGCATTAGCTGCCAAATAGGGTCTTGCGCACTCATACGAATGCCAACACCTGCCCACTCACCACTTGGGTCAATGAACACCCTACCCTGATAGCCAAACCCTTGCTGATCGCCTTGGATAAAGGCATTAACCGGAGAGCCATCTTGGTGATTTCCAAAATCTACTTGCATGCTGGTTTGGATGGAGCCATCGGCCTCACAGCTAGCATAAAAGCCAACTGCATCAGTCTCTGGAATGCCAAAAGTCAAACCAACAATTTGTCGCCCAGTATCCAAATCTTGATAGCTTGATGTGTGCCAAATCGGCTGAGGCTGATTGTCATTCACAGGTTGATTAACAGCAATATTGTCCCAACCACAATGTGCTTTAAAGATGTCCAGCGCATCGCGAGAGCCTTTTAGACCTATCGCCACAGCTCCGCCCTCAAAACTAATTCGAACTGCACTACCGGCTTGTAGTGCTTCTACGATCGGATCGTTAGGGCTAATAATAAACTCAGGCACAAAACCAACCATGCCCCACTCACTCAGTGTAGAAGTGTAGGTGAAGTGCTGATTGCCTACTGAAATCTCAATCGGCAATACAGATCCATTGAAACCTGTTTCGGTCGCAACCCAAGGAACAGAGGCAACAGCCGCTAATCCCTCGCCCTGACAAGCGAGCATTATGCCGGTATCTTCGCCGCAGTCGCGACAATCTGATGCAATGATCTGGCCATATACACCATCCACGCCCCATACTCGGCTTGGGGTAGGTGCTGGCGCTTGAGACGCAGATTGTTGCTGCACAGCGGGTTGCGCATTTTGTTGGACTTGACCACTAAAGCCAACATTGTAGGCAATTTCGTAAACAGCACCGTCGCCTCGCAAGGTCGTAGTGAAGCTACCTTGTTGATGATTACTATCAATGGTGAGATTACCGATGTGATCGCTAGAGCTGAATGAATCCCATTCACGCAAATCAATGGAGACACCGCCAGCAGCGCTCAACGATGCGTTCGGTTTCCAACTTTGGCCTTCATCAATTTCGAAGTAGTCGTTTGAGTTTGCGGGGAACCTCTGACCATTGCTTGCAAGCAGAAACACTTCGTCGCCGCCAAAACCAAACGTTGTTTCTATCGCGTGTACGGATGAAATCTGCACATTCATGGTACGGCCTTGCCCATCTGCTGGCGCAGATGGCGCAGGCGCTTCCTTGTTGGCTTCATCGATGACACTGTCGATTGCCGCAGCTGCACCAATTGCCAACAGCCCTAACGCTACACCTTCAACGATGTTAAGCCCATCATTGTTCCCTGAATTTGAGTTGGGAGAAGAATTATGTGCTGGCGTCGGCTGCAATTTCGTCACAGCAGGCGAACTTGACTTGGTTTTTTGTTTTGTTTGCACGTTTGGTTTTGATTGAGCGTTACAAACCTTATCAAACCGCGCGATTTCGTTGTCGCATTTCACTCTAAACGGATCGCCGTTTCTATCGTAAGCGACACAGTTTTTTGGTAAACCATTTTGCGCACTCGCACAGAAATCTGCGTCAGACTGTTGTGCGAAACTTTGCGACATCACCGTTACCATCAGTAGCCCCGCAATTGTAGCACCCTTAAAAACTCTATCAAACACCAAGTATTCTCCCAAACATCATACAAAACACTTTCAATAACACTAGGTTGCGAGAACACGACGTGACAAGCCCGATAAACGAGAGGGTGAAACATGTATTGCGCCCTGAGGAATTCTTGTTAAACCGGCAACCCGCTTAGCGGCTTAACAATTCGAATGGCCAAGTTGGACTGAATTTTTGTTACATGTGGTAGCCGAGACAAACGCGTTCTGTGCACACGCTCAAAATCCTCAGCGTCTTGGCACACGAGGCGAACGAGATAGTCCGAAGCACCAGCTACAAGGGCACACTCCAATATTTCAGGTGCGTCGCGAACGGCCCCCTCAAACTCTTTCAAAGTTGCTTCACTCTGATCTGTCAGGCTGACCTCAACATAAAAGGCCATGCCGAAACCAAGTCGGTCTGGATTGAGGTGTGCATGATAGCCCGAAATCAGGCCGCGCTCTTCGAGCAATTTCACTCGTCTATGACAAGCAGAAGATGATAAGCCAACTTGATCCCCAAGTTCCTGCATTGGGATTCGACAGTCTTTCTGCAACGAGCGCAAAATCTTCTTATCTAGCGTATCAAGCATGATTATCCCTCACAAAGGCCATTTATTGAGATGAGATCCCAATATCGAACCAATCTACTTGAAGTTTGCAATTTTCTCCAGTGAATTTGAACCTAAACTTCTCTCAAATGACGCGAGGAGGTCTCAAAATGTTTATTGGTGTTCCAAAAGAAATCAAAAATCACGAATATCGTGTGGGTCTAACGCCTGAGAGCGTGGCCGAACTAGTTGCAAATGGTCATGAGCTGTTTGTTGAAACCCAAGCGGGTTCAGGCATCGGTGCGGACGATGCTGTTTATGAAAAAGCAGGCGCTACAATTCTAGCGACGGCAGCAGAAGTGTTCGCAAAAGCTGAAATGATTGTGAAAGTGAAAGAGCCACAGGCTGTTGAGCGCGCGATGCTTAAGCCGGGTCAAATCCTTTATACGTACCTTCACTTGGCTCCAGATCCTGAACAAACAAAAGACTTGGTCGACAGCGGTGCAGTTTGCATTGCGTACGAAACAGTAACTGATGACCAAGGCGGCCTTCCGCTTCTTAAACCTATGAGCCAAGTTGCAGGCCGTATGTCTGTTCAAGCTGGTGCAACCGCACTCGAAAAAGCTCACGGCGGCCGCGGCGTTCTTATGGGCGGCGTACCAGGCGTTGCTCCAGCCAAAGTTGTTGTTGTCGGTGGTGGTGTTGTTGGTTTCAACGCAGCACAAATGGCAGTTGGCATGCACGCAGACGTTACAATCCTTGATCGCAACCCTGCGACACTTGAAAAACTCTCGAACCATTTCGAGGCGAGCGCAAAAGTTGTCTATTCAACCAAAGCTGCTCTTGCTGATCTCGTTGCAAACGCAGACTTGGTAGTTGGTGCTGTTCTAGTTCCGGGTGCTGCTGCACCGAAATTGGTTGACCGCGCCATGCTCAAAACCATGCAAAAAGGTGCAGTTTTGGTTGACGTCGCGATTGACCAAGGCGGTTGTTTTGAGACTTCAAAAGCAACAACTCACGCTGAGCCAACTTACATGGTTGATGACGTTGTACACTATTGTGTTGCCAACATGCCGGGCGCTGTTGCTCGCACATCAACATATGCTTTGAACAACGCAACGCTTCACCACGCGGTGAAAATCGCCAATAAGGGCTGGAAGAAAGCACTTTCAGACGACAAACACTTGAAAAACGGTTTGAATGTTTGTGAAGGCAAGATCACATGCGAGCCAGTAGCGATCGACCTTGGCTATGATTATGTATTTGCCGACACATTCCTAAGCTAGTAATCTGATCCAACAATGAAATAGCAGCGTATCTAATTACTGATGCGCTGCTTTTTTGTGTAAAATTTGTGCCAAAGACTTCAATCAGTCGTGACCAATAAAATTTGATTAGATTGACGAATGTTCACAAATACGACGATAATGAAGGCAGATTTCAAGGAGATTGTTTAAGGAGGTAAGAAGATGGACATGTTAAACGCCATGCAAACTTTCGTTGCCGTTGCGGAAAACAATGGCATAACGGCTGCTGCTGACAAGTTGGGTTGCTCTAAAGCAATCGTGTCTCGAACGCTTAGCTTGCTTGAAGAACGACTGGATGTCCGCCTCCTCAACCGAACGACACGCAAAGTTTCACTTACCGAAGCCGGCACGGAGTATCTTGAACACTGCCGTTCCATTCTTGAACAAAACGATGAAATTGAAGGTAGATTTGCCGAAAAGGGTTTAGAGCCACAAGGTCAATTGCGGATCAGCTCACCGCTAACTTTCGGTACGAAGTTCATCGCGCCCGCACTTGCAGAGTTCTTGGAACGTCACCCAAAAATTCAAATAGACTTGCAAATGACAGATCGATTTGTCGACATTGTTGAGCAGGGATTTGATCTGGCTGTTCGAATTGGTGCAACAGGTTCTGACTCGTTGATTGTTCGAAAATTTGCGGAAACAAAGCACCTAGTTGCCGCCTCTCCCGCGCTAATCGAGAAGTTAGGCAAGCCCCAAACAGTTGAAGACCTGAAGGAATGGCCGTCACTCGCTTATACTCAGCGCAGCAACGCACCTGCGTGGCAAAGTGCAAAAGGGCACAGCGGCAAGGAGATTGCTAAATCCAACAACGGCGAGGCGATTGTGCAAATGGCCGAAGACGGGGCAGGTTTTTGCTACGTACCTAAGTTCATCGCTGAGGATTCATTGAAAAGTGGCAAGCTGCAAGTTTTGCTACCCGGCGTCGCTGAAGAAATTACGCCCCTGTTTGTACTTTATCCCCACAGACGTCGCCTTGCGCTAAAGACCAGAACGTTCATAGACTTCATGGTCGAAAAGTTCAGCCATATGTAAACAACAGGCCAGCTAGAAACTGGCCTTCTTTGAATTTGGCCCAATCCTACTCAAAGAAAGTCGTTATCTCAGACAACGGCTTTTTGTGTTTGGCATGTGCAGGCACTGTCGCATCGTCTTTTGGGTAACCAACTACCATCAGAATATATGGCTTATCGCTCGCTGGGCGATCACAGATCTCGTTGAGGAAACTCATCGGATTTGGTGTGTGTGTCAACGTGGCCAAACCGGCTTCGTGTAAAGCCATAATCAAGAATCCCGTGGCGATCGAAACCGACTCTGGAACATAATAGTTCTTATATTTGTTGCCATCAGCACCAATAGAACGACGTTGTCCAAAGATACAGATTAGCCAAGGCGCCTCTTCCAAGAACGGCTTCTCGGGGTCTGTCCCAATTGGTTTAAGTGCTTTCAACCATTCTTCACCTGCTTTGCCTGCGTAGAATGCTTTTTCTTCTTCTTCGGCAGCAACACGAATTTTGGACTTCATCTCCGGATTTGCGATCACACTGAAATGCCATGGCTGGTGGTTCGCCCCATTTGGCGCTGTACCCGCAGCCAAAATGCACTGCTCAATTATGTCTCTTGGAACTGGCCTGTCTTTGAAATCTCGAACCGTATGACGCGTTTTGACTTTTTCGTAGAATGCACTTGCAGCAGCCCGCATTTCTTCAACAGACTTCTCTTTAAAGTCAGGAAGTTGAACTGGACGAAACTCTTCGCCAAACTGATTTTCAATCACAACACACCCTCATCATTGTCCGATCATATTGTCAGACAATAACACATATTGAATGCCGGTCAAGTGGAATTGATTTAGGGAGAATCTTGAATTAGTCAGCCAAAAAATAATCGTCGTCTAGCGCTTGGACCAAATCACCAGCTTTAAGAATATGCTGAACCATGGCCTGTTCAGCAGCGGTTGCATCCCCAGCAAGCATTGCATCCACAATGACCTGATGATCATCATTTGTGGTAAAGACAGCATTCTGCCCAACAAGCACGCGAAACTGCAACCAGAAGATTGATGTCTCAAAACGCTTAATCGCTTCGTCGAGATAGTTATTGTCTGCATCTTGGGCAATTAAATTGTGAAATTCCGTATTCAATTGCGAGAAACTATTCAAATCAGCTTCTGCAACGGCTTTATCTAGTCGTTCTTGCAAGTCGTTGTACCTGCCAGCATGCCCTTGTGCATTGGGCGTTGCCAACCGTGTTGCTAGTCCTTCAAGATTGGCACGAACCCGATATACATCACTGGCTTCTTTACGCGTAAGCTTGCAAACAGACACGCCACGGTGCCGTTCGAAAGTCAGCAATCCAGATGAAATAAGTCTTTGAAATGCTTCACGAACTGTACTTCTGCTGAAGCCCAAATCCTGCGTGTAGTCAGCTTCCACAAGGCGCGTACCCGGAACAAGTCGACCGTTGCGTACAGCCTCTGTTATCAAGCTTACGACTTTTTCTACGTTCGAACCTGCCATTACAAAATACCCATATCTGCGACCAACATTGAGCTGTTTTTATGGAATTTCTTCCCAACCTGAAAGTCCAACCTAAGCAAAACAGACCCGACTGACAACTTTGTCAGACAAATTCGCGTTATTATTTGACTTCGATTTTGAATCAAGAAAAGCTATTTCGAATTATAGGGGAGTGAATATGGCCTGGATTAAGACGATCGATTTTGCAGATGCTACAGGACGCCTGAAGCAACTTTATCAACGCGTGACAGGACCAAACAACAACGTTGATAACATCATGATGATGCATTCGCTTCGCCCACATTCTATGGAAGGCCACATGGCTATCTATAAATATGTGCTCCACCACGCCAACAACACGATCCCGAAATGGTTCCTTGAATGCATCGGCACCTATGTCAGCTATATCAACGACTGCAACTACTGTTTTGAACATCATTACATTGGCATGGAACGCAACCTTGGTGACAAGACAAAGTCCGCGGCGATTAAAGCAGCCATCGAAGGAAATTCGATTGCCTCCGCACCTTTTTCATCTAAAGAACAAGCAGCGATCACCTACGCCCACAAGCTAACAAAACAACCCGGCGAAATGATAGAGAGTGATGTACAGGCGTTGCGTGACGCTGGCTACGAAGATGGTGAAATCCTCGAGATAAACCAAGTGACTGCATATTTTTCATATGCGAACCGAACGGTGCTTGGTCTGGGTTGCTCCACAAAAGGTGACGTAATTGGGCTATCGCCCAACAACTCCGACAACCCAGACGATTGGTCTCACACTTAACTAGAAAAGTTTGACTGGACCGTCTTTGGACCAACAATAAATTGCAATGTTGGCTTCCTGCGCCTTGTCGAGTGCAAAGCCAGTTGGCGCCGATATGGAAACCACGGCTTTAACGCCGTGGCGCGCCGCTTTTTCAATAATCTCATATGAACAGCGGCTGCTTACAAGCATGAAACCCTGTTCGTTGGCTTCGCCAATTGCCCGGGCGCCCAACAATTTATCAACTGCATTGTGCCGCCCGATGTCTTCCCGCAGCAATTCAATTTCCCCGTGCTCGTTCACCCATGCAGCGGCATGAACAGAGAACGTTTGTGCATTTAGATGCTGATGCGTTGGAAGAGCCGCAACGGCCTGTTCGATAACTGCAATGGATAGCTCAGATTTGATTTTTGCGACCTTAGGCAGTGGCGCCAAAAAACTATCAGCATTCTCAAGCCCACAAAGGCCACAACTGGCAGACCCAACTAGATTTCGCCGCTTCTGTCGAATATCCAAACGTTCAAGACGGTTTGGGTCGATTGTCATTTTGATGTCATGCCCAAGCCCGACATCTTCAATTTCTATATCTTCGATTTCGCTAGCAGAATTAACAATGCGTTCTGATATTGAAAAGCCGATGGCAAAATCACGCAAGTCATCTGGCGTTGCCAACATAACTGCATAGTTGCGCTGATTGTAGATCAAGGCAACGGGACGTTCTTCAGCAATTCGCCAAGTGCGTCCCTCCCCTCCAACCGACACACCAAGTTGGCGCGTCGTTGGCGTTTTGTCATCGAATTCAGACATTATTCAGCGGGCTCTGCCTGAGTTTCTTCATCGATCTTGCGCATGGAAGGTGTTTCCAAAGCGTAATGCTCTTGCCACTCAGACTTATGATTAGCAGGTGTCACTTCAACCGCTGTCACTTTGTACTCTGGACAGTTAGTGGCCCAATCAGAGTTCTCCGTTGTGATAACATTTGCACCACTCTCCGGGTGATGGAACGTTGTATAGACAACACCTGGCGCCATCCGTTCGGAAATCACAGCCCGCAGGGTTGTTTCGCCTTTGCGAGATCGAATTGAAACCCACTGCCCGTCCCGAACGCCTTTAGCTTCGGCATCAGATGGATGGATTTCCAATACATCTTCTTCCCACCAATCTACGTTGTCAGTCCGCCTAGTTTGAGCGCCAACATTATACTGGCTCAAGATACGTCCGGTTGTCAGGATAAGTGGGAACTTGCGGTTGGTTTTCTCCGTTGTCGGCACATACTCTGTGACAATAAACGCACCTTTGCCCCGAACAAATCCCTCTTCATGCATGATCGGGGTGCCGTTTGGCGCGTCATCATTACAAGGCCATTGCACTGAACCGGTTTCATCTAATCGATCAAAGCTCACACCAGCAAATGTTGGAGTGAGCGCTGCGATTTCGTCCATGATTTGTGATGCATCGTCATATTGCATCTCCTCATAGCCCATGGCGTTGGCAAGTCGTTGACTAACTTCCCACTCTTCCAAACCCGTTGCGGATTTCATCACCGGACGAACACGATTAATCCGGCGCTCGGCATTGATGAACGTTCCGTCTTTTTCGAGGAATGAAGTGCCCGGCAAGAACACATGTGCAAACCGAGCGGTTTCATTTAAAAACAAGTCTTGAACGATCAAGATATCCAGCGCGCGAAGCGCTGCTTCAACATGCAAAGTGTTTGGGTCTGACTGCGCAATGTCCTCGCCCTGCACATACATCCCTTTGTAGTTTCCAGAGATCGCTTCATCAAACATGTTGGGGATGCGGTAACCCGGCACGCCGTCTAACTCTGTTTGCCAAGCAGTTTCAAAGGTGCCACGCACTTCCTCGTTATCAACAGCACGATATCCGGAAAATTCATGCGGGAACGAACCCATATCACATGAGCCCTGAACATTGTTTTGTCCGCGCAATGGGTTCACACCAACGCCACGACGCCCGATGTTACCGGTCGCCATTGCAAGGTTGGCCATTCCCATAACCATTGTGGAGCCTTGGCTGTGTTCTGTAACACCTAGTCCGTAATAGATCGCGCCATTGCCGCCGGTCGCAAACAACCGAGCCGCTTCGCGAATCTGATTGGCATCAACGCCGGAGATTTCTGCAACTGCTTCCGGTGAGTTCACGGGGTCAGCTATGAACGAACGCCACTCATTAAAGCTCTGCATGTCACAACGTTCTTTCACGAACGCTTCATCGACCAAACCTTCAGTCACAACCACATGCGCCAACGCGTTCACAATTGCAACGTTCGTTCCAGGCAATAGCGGCAAGTGAAAATCAGCTTCAATATGCGCAGACTTCACCAAATCGATCTGACGAGGATCGACAACAATCAGATTGGCACCTTGGCGTAATCGTTTCTTCATTTGCGAGGCAAACACAGGGTGCGCGTCTGTTGGGTTTGCCCCAATGACCATCACCACATCGGCTTCCTCTACGCTATCGAAATCTTGCGTACCTGCTGAAGTTCCAAATGTCTGCTTCAGGCCATAACCCGTTGGAGAATGACAAACGCGAGCGCAGGTATCTACGTTGTTGTTGCCAAATGCCGTGCGGATGGTTTTTTGCATCACCCACACCTCTTCGGCAGTACAACGCGAAGATGTAATCCCGCCGATTGCCGTGCGGCCATAATCTTGCTGTGCTTTTTTCAAACCATCGGCTGCAAAACCAATCGCCTCGTCCCAACTCACTTCGCGCCATGGGTCAGTAATGTTCTCACGGATCATGGGTTTTGTGATCCGGTCGTTGTGGGTTGCGTAACCCCAAGCGAAACGACCTTTAACGCAGGAATGACCGTGGTTGGCTTTGCCGTCTTTATACGGCACCATGCGGATGACTTGATCGCCTTTAAGCTCTGCTTTGAACGAGCAACCTACGCCACAATATGCGCAAGTGGTCAGCACTGTTCGATCAGGTGTTCCGTGATCAATAACGGAGTTTTCTTGAAGTGTAGCCGTAGGGCAAGCCTGAACGCATGCACCGCACGATACACACTCTGACGAGAAGAAGTCTTGTGCGCCGACCGCAACTTTACTGTCAAACCCACGGCCATCTATAGTTAGAGCCAACGTTCCTTGAACTTCATCACATGCCCGCACGCAACGAGAGCAAACGATGCATTTGGAAGGATCAAACGTGAAGTACGGATTGCTTTGGTCTTTCTCCGCGTCGAAATGGTTTTCGCCCTCATAGCCATATCGCACATCGCGCAAGCCAACGGACCCAGCCATGTCTTGCAATTCACAATCGCCATTCGCTGCGCACGTCAGACAATCCAATGGATGATCAGAAATATACAATTCCATCACGCCACGACGCAGCTTTTCCAACCGAGGCGTTTGCGTAGAAATCTTCATCCCGGGCGCAACTGGCGTAGTACAACTTGCCGGGGTGCCATTACGGCCTTCCACTTCGATCAAGCACAAACGGCAAGAGCCAAAAGGCTCAACGCTGTCGGTTGCACAGAGTTTTGGAATATCGATTCCGATTTCAGAGGCGGCCCGCATGACGCTGGTGCCCTCTTCAACCTCGACGGTAAATCCATCAATCTGCACTTCAACCTTGTTCGTGCTTTTCGCTTTTGGCGTTCCAAAGTCTTTTTCTTTTAAGATAGGCATAGTCTATCTCCTATTCTGCAGCTTCCCGCACTTGGCGGGGCGCAAAATCTTCAGGGAAATTCTTTACTGCACTCATCACCGGGATCGGCGTCATGCCGCCCATTGCACAGAGCGAACCGTCGACCATGAGTTCACACAGGTCTTCAAGCAGAACCATATTCTCATCAAAGTCCGTTCCTGCGCGAAGCTTATCGATTACTTCCTCGCCACGAACAGCGCCGACACGGCATGGTGTGCACTTCCCGCAACTCTCTTCAGCACAGAATTCAAACGCATATCGAGCCTGAGCAACAAGGTCTGCCGTTTCATCGAATACAACAATTCCGCCATGACCGACACCAGCGCCATTTTGCGCCATAACTTCATAATCCATCGGCAGCTCAAGCATTTCGTTTGGCAAGTAAGCACCTAGCGGGCCACCAATTTGAACTGCCTTAAATGGCTTTCCTGTTCGCGTGCCGCCACCATACTTATTTACGAGATCGCCAAGCTTGACCCCGAAGGCACTCTCAAACAGCCCGCCCCGTTTGATGTTTCCTGCTAGCTGGAATGCCAGCGTTCCTTTCGAACGGCCTTGTCCAAATTCAGCGTATTTTTTGCCACCGTGAGCCAAAATATATGGCACAGCGCAAAGTGTCAGCACATTGTGAACCAGCGTCGGTTTTCCATGCAATCCTTCAAGCGCCGGAAGTGGCGGCTTAGCCCTAACCATGCCGCGCTTACCTTCAAGACTTTCGAGCAACGAAGTCTCTTCACCACAGATATAGGCACCCGCCCCAATGAAAACTGTGAGATCAAAGCACTTGCCTGAACCAAGAATATCGTTCCCCAGCAATTTGTGCTCGTGGGCAACTTCAATAGACTTGTTTAAAATGTCCGCCGCAATTGGATATTCAGATCGCAGATAGATAAAACCCTTGGTTGCACCAACGCCCAAGCCAGCAATCACCATGCCTTCAATCAAAAGCAGTGGGTCGCCTTCCATGATCATGCGATCCGCGAATGTTCCGCTGTCGCCTTCGTCGGCATTGCAGACGATGTACTTTTGCTCCGCCTCTGCGCCTTGCACCGTGTTCCATTTGATACCTGCTGGAAAACCTGCGCCACCGCGGCCGCGCAAGCCAGATATTTTCACTTCTTCGACGATTTTCGCTTCCGAAAACTCTATGGCTTTCAAAACAGCTTCAAGCCCGCCATGTCGTTTGTAGTCATCCATAGACAGCGGATCCGTCACACCACAACGCTGAAACGTCAGCCGTTGCTGATCGCGCATAAATGGATGTTTTTCAACATCGCCGATGCATTTCGAATGCTCTTTACCTTCTAACAACCCGCTAGCGAATAGCTCACTAATGTCGGCTTTTGAAACCGGGCCGTAACCAATTCGCTGATCACCAACCTCAACTTCAACAAGTGGCTCCAGCCAATGCATACCGCGTGAACCGTTGCGGATTACTTCGACAGCTTCGCCATTGGCCGTCGCCTCATGCGCGATTGCGGCGGCAACTTCATCAGCTCCCATGGCGACAGCTGCGCTGTCCAATGGCACATAGATTTTCACTGCGCTCATGAGGACACCTCATCAGCGATCCGTTGACCGTCAACACGTCCAATCAGTTTATCATCCACTTGTGCAGCGGGTGCGCATGAGCACAATCCAAGGCAATAAACTGGTTCAATTGTAATGAATTCAGCCGCGTCAGTTTCACCCATCTTCACAGCAAATCGCTGCTCAAGGTCCGCCTCAATCTCGCGCGCACCAACAGACTGACAAGCCTCTGCCACACACAATTTGACGTGATGCTGTCCGGTTTTTTTAACCCGAAAATCAGCATAGAAACTAATGACGCCACGCACTTCTGCTTGGCTGATATTAAAAAGTTCTGCCGCGATTCCAACGGTTTCGCTCGGCACGAACGCGCATCTTTCCTGAACATGTCGAAGTCCGGCGATTAATCCACCTGTTTGACCTACATGACCTGAAAGAGCCTCCCGAATAATCTTTTCCATGTGCAATGGTCTCCCCTTACCAAGCCAAGGTCAAGCACGATGATCTAGAACTTTGGACACATTTGCTCGACTGCACCAATGTACCTAAACACTAAACGCACATTCATAGAGCAATCAAGCGATATTTTAATTATAAAACATCGCTTGATTCATGTTTGAAAACAGTCGTGTAACTAGTCTGCAGGCTGAGGTTTAAGCAACCCAAGAGACTCGCGGATCATGAAACGCCAGATCAAGATTACCGATACAATCGTTAGTCCGATCGCCAGTCCAAGCCAAATACCGACACCGCCCATTCCAAGATTAAAACCTAGAATGTAGCCAATGGGCATGCCCATCAACCAATAACCAAAGATGGCGGCAAACATCGGCACTTTAGTATCGCTCAGGCCGCGCAGCGAAGCCGCCGCCATTGCCTGTGCACCATCAACAAGCTGGAATAGACCAGCGACCGCCAGATAAGAAGCAGCTAAGCCGAAAGCCAGCATATTCTCAGGATTGGCTGGATCTAGAAAAAGACTAACCAATGCACCGGGGAACAGAATAAACAAAGCGCATGTAAGCGCCATAAAGCCCGTGCCCATGACGATAGATGTCCAACCAGCCACAGCAACACCTTGCACATTGTCACGACCATATTGCAGCCCAACCCGAATGGTTGTTGCTTGCGACAGCCCTAATGGCACCATGAATGAAATGGACGCCAATTGGATGGCCACAGCGTGGGCAGCCAATTCCTGCGTACCAAGCCAACCCATCATAACTGCGGCAACACTGAACATGCCAACTTCTGCGGTCAGCATGAAGCCAATAGGGGTACCAACTTTTAGGATTTCCCAGAAACGCGGCCAGTCAGGACGCCAAAAACGGATCATGAGCTCATAGTGGCGATATTTCTCACGAATGAGCGCATATGCCATCACAAAGAGGAACGTGAATGTGCTAACGATGATGGTAGAAATGCCAGCGCCAGCAAGCTCAAGGCGTGGGAAGCCGAAATTACCAAACATGAGCGCATAGTTGCCGAACCCGTTGACAAAGATGCCAAGGATGGTCGCAATCAAAACAATCTTTGCGTCTTCATGTGCCGACAAGAACCCGCGCAACACCATGAACAAAAGCGCCGGATAAAACTGGAACGCAGCGAACTGCATATAAGTACCAGCAAGTTTGCCAAGCTCTGGGTCCTGCCCTAAGACTTTGAAAATCCATTCGATTTGCAGAATAAACGGCACAAGGATGGTCGCGAACAGCAGCGCAATCCAAAAACCCTGACGCACTGTACGTCGAACGGATCGGTAGTCCTCACGACCAACTGCTTGCGCCATAAGTGGCGCAACTGCAGTCACCAAACCGATACCAAAAATTAGAAACAGGAACATGATGGACGTCGATAGCGTGCCAGCAGCCAAAAACTGCGGGCCTAACCAACCCATCATGATAACGTCTGTGGTGCCTAGTCCCATTTGCGCCAGTTGCGCCGCAATCAATGGCCAAGCTAAAATAAGTGTCGTCTTTGCCTCGCGCTGCCAATCGGCCCGCTTTGCCTGAACGTTTGTCGCGTCAGACATCATCTCACCTCATAAAACTAATCCGACAAGAGATTATTCGAAGCCAATCCGATACGAAACGCTGGATTGAAGACCGCTCATGGCGATCGTCGGCGCGAAGAGTTCGCGTAATGTTTTATGGTTGTCAGTAGATTTTCGATTTGGCAAGCAGTTCTTACCAAATGGTCAGACAATTCTGGGTTTTGGTTTTTGCTGTTGCAAAGCCACATCAGTGTTCGTTTTGCGGAAGACCATCGGTGATTTCGTAATAGTCACCTTTTTCAGCGGTGAAAACATGAATGGCAATCTTAGTCTCTGTAGGTTTGTTAAACGCGCCCATTGAAACGCCAATCCAATCTTTGAAGATTGCATCGAAGAACAGAGTTGAACCACACATCAGACAAAACCCACGACGTACTTTTTCAGATGATTGAAACCAGCTGATATTCTCTTCACCGCTAATTTTAAGCGCTTCTTTGCTTACGTCTGTTGAAACAAGATAATGGCCAGTTGTCTTGCGACAAGCATCACAATGGCACGCATCAGGCTCTTTGAGTTCGCCCTCGATCTCAAATTCAACAGCACCGCACAAACAGCTTCCAGAATGCATCTTCATCTCCAAATCAAAAAACCCGCACGACATATATCGTGCGGGTTTGAATAGGTCGAGTGGATTTCGCCAATTACATGTTTGGGTAGTTTGGCCCCTCGCCACCTTGCGGCGTTGCCCACGTAATGTTTTGCGCCGGATCCTTGATGTCGCAAGTTTTACAGTGCACGCAGTTTTGCGAATTGATGACAAACTTAGGTCCAGACCCATCCGTTTGCTCCACCACTTCATAAACGCCTGCAGGGCAATAACGCTGCGCTGGTTCTGAGAACTCGCTCAGATTGCTGGTCAGCGGAATCGATGGGTCCGCCAACTTCAAATGGCAAGGCTGTACTTCTGCGTGATTAGTGAAACTAAACGAAACATTGGTCAGTCGATCGAATGACAATGTGCCGTCTGGTTTCGGATAATTGATTTCGGGGTGGTTCGCTGCAGGCTGAGTCGCCATCGCGTCAGACTTGCCATGCCCCCAAGTGCCAAACAATGGTGAGCCAAACAGAGATGAGAACCACATATCCATACCTGCAAGCATTGTGCCCCAAACCATGCCAAGCTTTGAACTCATAGGTTTGACGTTTCGCACTTTGTTCAACTCTTTAGCGATCCGACCTGTGCGAACCTCTGTTTCATAATCAGCAAGTTCATCACCTTGGCGACCAGCTTTAAGCGCCGCCGCTGCAGCTTCAGCCGCTGCCATTCCAGAATGCATCGCGTTGTGATTACCTTTGAGGCGCGCAAAATTCAGCAAGCCAGCTGCGCAGCCGAGTAATGCACCGCCCGGAAAAACCATTTTGGGTAAAGACTGCATACCGCCACTCGCGATTACGCGTGCGCCATACGCGGTGCGACGACCGCCCTCAAGAAGCTTAGCCACTTGTGGGTGATGCTTGAATTGCTGGAATGCCATGTAAGGGAACACATGCGGGTTTTTGTAATCTAAGTGAACCGTGAACCCCACATACACTTGACTGTCTTCTAAGTGATAGACGAATGAACCGCCCCCTGCTTCTCCACCCAGTGGCCATCCAAGGGAGTGCTCAACATGACCAAGCTTGTGCTTGGCAGGATCAATCTCCCAGATTTCCTTCATGCCCAAGCCAAACTTTGGATAATCAGAATCTTTGTCCAGATTGAACTTTTCGATCAGCTGCTTTGAAAGCGAACCACGAGCACCTTCGCTCATCATCACATATTTGCCGCGAAGCTCCATGCCCGGCTCGTAACCTTCGCCGGGTGTCCCATCGGGATTCAAACCAAACTCACCAGCAACAACACCGACAAGTTCACCATCATCGCCATAGACCAATTCTGAAGCAGCAAACCCTGGAAACACTTCCACACCTAGCTCTTCAGCTTGTTCAGCCAACCAGCGACAAACGTTACCCATCGACACGATGTAGCAACCTTTGTTCGACAGAAGTGGCGGCATCAGAATGTGTGGGATTGAAAAGCCGCCAGTCTCAGAAAGAACATGAAATTCGTCACCTGACACTTCAGTCTTAATCGGCGCGCCTTTTTCTTTCCAATCAGGAATAAGTTTGTCGATGCCTGAAGTATCAAGGATCGCACCAGATAGAATGTGTGCGCCAACTTCTGAGCCCTTTTCAAGAACCACGACTGAAACATCATCGCCAGCAATTTGTTTTAGACGAATGGCTGCTGAAAGCCCCGCTGGGCCAGCACCAACAATAACAACATCATATTCCATGGACTCGCGCACGACTTCACTCATCACATATTCCTTCGATTAGTCGAATTAGATCATTTTACGTGTTGCCGATGTTTTAGTCTGAAATCAAAAATATGCAAACTCATCAATTTGCATCATATGACAATTCATGCGCAAGGGACCGAAAATCAATCATGTCGATGATCGTCTGAAATTTCGCTGTGCACTTAGTATGGAATACTGGTAACTCGCTATCAGTTTACAACCGTCCAAATACGGGTCGTTCTCGACCATTGACGGTGACGGTCTTCCTAACTTTGGCTTGAACCTTTGGAACCGTGGGAGCTTCGGAACGAGCCGACAGGCGATTTAGAAACGAATGTGCGCTGGGTTCATTTCGGCCCGACATTTCTGTTCCAAATTGATCATCCTTTATGACGGAGCCACCTTTCTCAATCCCACAGAAGTAGATCATTAGCCCAGTGCCAATAAATGGTAGAAAGAATGTCAAATATACCAAAGCAATACGACCAGTGTCTCTTAGTCGGTTGATACAACTACAACAGTTTAGATATAGGGAAACAACAATGATGAACAACATCCATAGTTGCCCCCTCGTCGTCTCGCCAAACGCAATGCTGGTAATATTTGGTTGAGTAATCACGGCACCGACCATCAGAGCGACCATAATTGCAAAGATAACAATTTGAAGTAGCCACCATTTTCCACGGCCAATTCGTCCAAAGAATGGATTTAAGAGATAAAACATTACGGTCCTCACAAAACTCTAAATATAGTTGAGAACCATCGTCACCTTCCACTAACACTGTCTTAAATTCTGGGCATTTTCAGGCTGGTTTATCGCCGACTTATCTGTACACTTAACGCAAACTTAAACCGTCAAAAATCATTTGAATCTACTAGGCGATATTACTTCTAAGAGTTGCTCGTCGGCAAACTCAGGGAGTTCTTCTCCAAGCACCATTTTCGCCGCTAAAAGCGAAAGTGCGGGCGCTGTTTGGATGCCATAACCGCCTTGCCCTGCCAACCAGAAAAATCCCTCAACCTGTTCTGCAAATCCGCACACTGGTGTTTTGTCTGGAGCGAACACACGTAAGCCTGCCCAACTGCCCTCTACGTGTGTTACCTCGTAAGTTGTTGCTTGAGAAAATCGATCCAGCCCCTCAGCCAAAACCATATCATCGACAAACACATCATGGGGCGGCACTGGGTCTTCATCCGCAGGGGATACCAAAAAGCTGCCGGCGTCAGGTTTCATGTACCAATCTTCAGAGGCACTAAGCAGCATCGGCCACTTGTGAGAATTCTCTGGATCACTTGAGGGCAATGTCGCAATAGAGCGTCGCTTTGCAACAAGGCCAACCGGCTTAACGCCAAAACACTGAGCGACTTCATCCGCCCATGCGCCAGCAGCGTCGACAACAACATCTGCAGTAAATGTGCCCGCTTTTGTTTCAACGTACCATTTGCCATCTTTGCGTTCAGCAGCATTTACTTGTGCATCGCAAACAACTTCGCCACCCTGATGCTTAAACGCTTTCAGCCACCCCTGATGAAGCGCTGCCACATCAAGGTCTTTGGCATCGCGCTCGAAGGCCGCCTCCACACAAACGTCAGTATTGACGATTGGCACGAGTTCTTGTGCTTGCTCGCCTGACAGCAAATCGATGCCGCTAGAACCTTCAATCAAGTGATCAAGCTCGTGACGATTCTCTGCGGTGGCAACAAATAGAACACCACGGTCCGACAACACTGAGTGTGGGAAATACGCAGGGTCCAAATCATTGAACATATCCCACGAAGCTTTGTTCAGTTTTCGGATAGGTGCATTGCCATAATTCATAGAGAAAAGTGCGGCGGACCGACCTGTCGAATGATAACCCGGACGGTCTTCCATTTCCAAAATCAGCACAGATTTTGATTTCGCCAAATGTGCGCCAATACCCGCTCCGGCAATACCGGCACCAATGATGATTATGTCCACATGACGTGACATGTAAAATCCACCTTTTGAAAACAATTGGATCATGCTTGCGCCGCCCCTGGGCAGAACGCAAGCGTGAATCAGAACTCAGACAATGTGAAACGGAAATTTTCCAACTGGCTACAACCAATTGTAACTAATCATCTTCCGACGGCATAACCTTGCATGAACCGAGCATTTGCGCCTGCGCGTAGGAAACCATCCGTTTTTGATGCCGCAGTCATCCGGCCTAATGTCCAATCACCATCCAGTTGCACCCTGTGCCCTTTATCCCTCAGAGAACTCACCGTTTCTTCTGGGAAACGCCCCTCTACAACCAGATGTCCGGCATCCGCTTCACGAGGAAAGAATGAGCTCGGGAAATGGTTGGTATGGAACCCCGGTGCATCAATCGCTTCCTGCAGATTTTGACCAAAATGAACGTACCTTAGGAAATGATGCAAAGACCATTGATCTTGCTGGTCACCGCCTGGCGTTCCAAAGATCGTTTCTGGCTTACCATCTTTCATAACCATTGAGACTGACAGCGTCGTCCGAGGCATTTTGCCCGGGGCGAGTGCTGATGGCGAGCGCTCATCCAACCAGAACATTTGCGCTCTATTAGTTAGACAAAACCCAAGTCCTGGCACAGCAGGCGAACTTTGCAACCATCCGCCACTCGGTGTTGCCGTGACCATATTTCCCCATTGATCGATGATGTCTAAATGACAGGTATCGCCCTTTGTGCGGCCGTCGCCCATAGTCTCAAAATCATCAAAACGCGCAACCGTCGGTTCGCCCAAATCCTTGTTATCACGTCCTTCTTGTGTCTGCCCTTTTGGGCGATCAACAACTGGACCGCCGTACCCGTCAATGCTTCCCGGGCGCAAATCCAACGACGCGTTTTCGCCAATCAGTTTGCGACGTTCGTCATTGTAAGTGTCGCTTAACAGTTGTTCCATCGGCACATCAACAAAGTTGGGATCGCCATAAAACGCTTCTCTATCGGCAAATGCCAACTTAGAAGATTCAACAACAAGATGCACAAACTCAGGATCCGTTGGCGACATACCATCCAAGTCAAATCCCTTGAGCAACGCCAGCTGCTGCAAAAACGCTGGCCCCTGCCCCCAAGGACCGGTCTTCAAAACATCGTAGCCCTTATAATGATAGCTTAGCGGTTCTTCGTAAGAAGCACGCCAATTCGCCATATCTTGGCCGGTTAAGAAACCAGAGTTTTCCCGGCCCGTTGTATCCATGACTTTTGTGGAGCGAACATACTTGTCGATCGTTTCGGCGATAAAACCTTCGCGCCAAACTGATCGCGCTTTATCAATTTGTCGCTCGCGATCACCACCAACAGATTCTGCTTCTTCAACAATCTTCAAGTAAGTTGATGCAGCCGCCGGATTTGCAAATCTGCCACCTACGCTAGGCAACTCACCGTTTGGCAAATAAATTTCCGCTGAACTGTGCCAATGATCTTTAAACAGATCCTGCACTTTTGAAATTGTTCCAACGATGTTGGGGACTGTCGGAAATCCGTTTTTTGCATAGCCAATTGCATAGGAAAGAACATCGCGCAGATGCAAAGTTCCATAGTCTTGCAGCAACATCAGCCAAGCATCAAATGCACCCGGTACCACTGCAGATAAAAGCCCTGATCCAGGCACGATGTCTAATCCCAAGTCTTTATATGCTTGAATATTGGCATTGGCTGGTGCAACGCCCTGCCCGTTCACAACCCGAGGTTTTTCCCCATCTTTGGCAATGATCATAGGCACTTCACCGCCCGGACCATTTAGATGCGGCTCAACGATCTGCAACGTGAAGCCAACTGCCACCGCAGCATCAAATGCGTTGCCGCCGCGCTCAAGCACTGACATGCCAACACCCGAAGCAATCCAATGTGTTGACGCAACAACGCCGAAGTCGCCAACAATCTCTGGTCGTGTAGTGAAACTCTGCATCTGATCCCCGAATTTTTCGACCCAGTTTAATCGGGTAACGTCTCAATGCAAGAAAATGGTTGAACCAATTCGCACTCATCAACAATTTGACGAGAAAATTGCCGAATTTCAGACCAATTTCGACATGTTATCCCCAAGCAGCTGTTGATTTTCATGGATTTATCGATCTTATAAGATCATTAAAAACAGAAATTGGTTGAACATGACGGTTGCAACAAAGCCACGCAAGAAAACCAGTGCCGCCCCTGTGCGTGCATATGAATCTGTTGTTGCCAAAATTCGCCTTCTAATTGAAAAAGAGAAACTTGGCCCCGGTGATCTGTTGCCACCCGAACGCCAACTATCCAGTCAGTTCAAAGTTTCAAGGCATTCCTTGCGCGAAGCGATCCGCGTTTTGCAGGAACAAGGGGTGCTTTCGGCCAAACAAGGCAGCGGCAACTACATTCAAGCGGCAAGCCACGCAGATTTGGTACGTGCACTGGGCTTTTCGACAAAGGGCAGCACGCGCAAGCTGTTCGACTTGTTTCAGCTTCGTGAAATGCTTGAGCCGCAAATCGCTGGCCTAGCCGCGAAAATGGCGACAGAGAAGCAAAGACAAATAATCCGCGAAATCTCCACTGAGCTTGAAAATATTACAGAATTTGACCAAGGCCAAAGGACCGATCATCGCTTCCATGAAGCAATCGCAGCTGCCACAGGCAATGAGCTTTTGTTCAACATGCTGCAAGAACTGAACAAAAGCATGCTACCCTCAACTTCCTCAAGCAAAGAACAGAAGCGACGCAAGTCCATTTCCAACGAGGGCCATCGCCGCATCGTTGAAGCAATTGAGGCTAAGGACGCTGATGCAGCCACAAAAGCAATGCGGCTGCATATTGCTGAGATCAAATCAGAAGTTATTTAAGCTTACACAACTCTCAGCAGATTTCTGAGCGGCTTGCCATCTACTAGGTTTTGAGCGACCGACACTATGGTATCGGCATCCAAACCAAAGTGCTGATACAAGTCTTTCACTGTACCTGTTTGACCAAAGTGCTCAACGCCCAATGGCATTGTTTGGTGTCCACCAACAGATCCCAGCCAACTCAAAGTCGCCGGATGCCCATCAGTCACTGTAATGATTTTACAGTGCGGCGGTAATTGAGCCATCATGGTCTCGATGTGCGACATGGCCTTGTTGTTTCCGCGACGTCTTGCACGCTGAGCCGCTGTCCACCCCGCATTCAACCGATCCGCAGACGTGCACGCTAGCACGCCAATGTCACGTCGATCTTCACCGATACGACCCGCCGCTTCAAGCACTTCAGGGCCAACAACACCTTGATACGCGATCACCAACTCGCAATTGGCTCCTGGCTCACGCCACCAGTATGCACCATCTATCACACTCTGATTGAACTCATCACTTTCGCGCCAAACTGGTTGCTCCAATGGGCGCGTTGACAGGCGCATGTAAATGGAACCGCCCGTTTCATCGCGCAACCAAGTGCGCTCATCGGGATCTCCGTCACCATCGCGTTGCATATAGTCAAATGCCCAACGCATGATGATGGATAATTCGTCCAAATAAGCTGGCTCAAATGCTGCCAAACCATCTTGGCTCATGCCAATAAGCTGGGACCCAATCGACTGATGGGCGCCGCCTTCAGGTGCCAAGGTCACCCCCGATGGTGTGCCTACAATCATGAAACGGCTGTCCTGATAACAGGAATAGTTCAGCGCGTCCAAGCCACGCGCCACAAACGGATCATAGACTGTGCCAACTGGCAGCAGCCGTTCACCAAAAATGCTGTGCGAAAGCCCGGCTGCCCCAAGCATCAAGAAAAGGTTCATTTCCGCAATGCCAAGTTCGATATGCTGACCGTCAGGTGCGAATTTCCATTTTTGCGCCGATGGAATAGCTTCGTCCTTAAACGTGTCTTCCAAGATCTCGCGCGCAAATAGCCCTTTGCGATTTACCCAACCACCTAGGTTTGTTGAGACAGTAACGTCAGGCGATGTGGTCAAAATACGCTCTGCAAGTTTGTCGTCTTGCTTCGCAATCGCATCAAGGATTTTACCAAAACCCGCTTGGGTCGATTGGACCCTGTCACTGAGTTTGATCACTTCGCCCACTGGAACTACTTCAGCCTGAAAACGACGTGTGCCTTTTGAGAAAAATGGCACCTGATCAAGGAACTTCTGCGTTTCCACTTGGTCAGCTACAGCTCCAAACTTCTCCCACTCGTTGCCAGTTTCAACACCAACATTGTTGCGGAACACTTCCATTTGGGTCGGCGTCATCAGGCCAGCGTGATTGTCTTTATGTCCAGCTAATGGTGTGCCCCAGCCTTTGATCGTGTACGCGAGAAACATCGTTGGTTTGTCGTGATCAATGCTTTCAAACGCATTGACCAAAGTTTCAATGCATTGCCCGCCAAGGTTGTTCATCAGCGCTACAAGTTCATCGTCTGAACGCTTATCAATTAGCGCCGTAACATCGCCTTGATCGCCTATTTCATCCAACAAACGCTTGCGCCATGCTTCAGCACCTTGGAAAGTTAACGCAGAGTACAGTTGATTTGGGCAGTTATTGATCCAGTCACGTAGTTTGTTGCCGCCCGGCTCCTCAAATGCAGCACGCTGCAATGAACCATGTTTAATGCGAACAACTTCCCAGCCAAATGCACCGAACACAGTTTCAATGCGCTGCCAAAGACCTTCGCGAATGACGCCATCAAGGCTTTGGCGATTGTAATCGATAATCCACCACACATTACGAAGGTCGTGCTTCCAGCCTTCTTGAAGACACTCAAAAATGTTGCCCTCGTCCATTTCGGCATCGCCAATCAATGAGATCATTCGCCCCATAGGTCTATCTGCAGACCATTCTTTTGCCTGCAGGTAATCTTGAACCATTGAAGAGAAAGCGGTGATCCCTACGCCAAGACCTACTGACCCTGTAGAGAAATCCACGTCATCGATGTCTTTGGTTCGGCTTGGGTAACTTTGCACTCCGCCAAAACCGCGGAAGTTCTCCATTTTCTCTCGGGTTTGATTTCCCATGAGATATTGGATCGCGTGAAAAATGGGTGACGCGTGAGGCTTAACCGCCACCCGATCTTCTGGTCGTAGCACTTTGAAGTATAGCGCTGTCATGATTGAAACGATTGAAGCTGATGAGGCCTGATGCCCGCCAACTTTAACGCCACCGTCTTCTTTAGGGCGAAGGTGATTGGCATTGTGGATCATCCAACAGGCTAGCCAAAGAATTTGGTTCTCAAGCTGCTTTAGCATTTCAATATCATTCTTCATGACAGCAATCCTTCAAGAGTAACTAGGCTACTTTTTGGCCGGCAACTGGCAGTGCAGGCATAAGGTCAGCAAGAATGTCTTGCGGATCTTCGAGCCCGACAGACAAACGAATAAGACCTTCGCTGATCAAATGTTCAGCCCGCTCTTCTGGCGTATAAGTTGAGTGCGTCATGCTTGCAGGATGTTGGATCAGCGTTTCCGCATCACCAAGGCTGACGGCACGTTTGATCATTTTCAAACGGTTCATTGTGGCTTTGCCGGCTTCAATGCCACCGATCACTTCAAAAGCAATCATACCACCAAAGTCGCTCATTGTGCGTTTTGCGAGTTGATGCTGAGGGAAGCTTTCAAGACCGGGGAAATGCACTTCTGAAACCATAGGGTGCGCTTCAAGTTCCCTTGCAACGATCATGGCGTTCGAACAATGGCGTTGCATACGCAATTCTAGCGTTTTCATTCCACGTAAGATCAACATTGCGTTGAATGGCGCCATCACCGCACCAGTCATGTCTTTCATGCCAACAAGACGAATTTGAGTAACATCTTCAAGCGAGCCAGCAACTAAGCCAGCAATCACATCACCATGGCCACCCAGGTATTTGGTGGCCGAGTGAACAACAATATCTGCACCCAACTCGATTGGACGCATCAAGTATGGTGTTGTGTACGTATTGTCGACGACAACCTTGGCACCTGCCTCATGCGCTATACCGGAAACGGCCTCAACATCCACCAGACGCATATTTGGGTTTGCGACTGTCTCAAAATACACGACTTTCGTCTTATCGCTGATTGCCGCACGAACATTTTCTGGGTTCGTCATATCTACATGAGTGATGGTAATGCCAAATTTTGCCAAGCCATGCTGGAAGAATGCAAATGTACAACCGTATAGCGTCTCGTCACAGATCAGCTCATCACCCGGCGCAAGGAATGTCCAAAGCACAGAAGTAATCGCGCCCATGCCCGACGCATTTGCAAGACCGGCTTCAGCCCCCTCAAGCACTGCAATGCGGCGTTCCAAAAGATCGCAGGTTGGGTTCGAGATGCGTGAATAGACATGCCCGCCCTGCTCACCAGCAAAGACGTCTCCGCCGTGCTCTGCAGATTCAAAGGCATATGTTGAAGTAAGGTGCAGAGGCGGAGTTAGCGCACCCTGCTCATCCATCGGGTCATATCCATGGTGAATAGCCTTAGTTGAAAACCCAAGTGGCCGAGTGTGATTATCATTATTCATATCGCATACCTCCAAAGTCTAAATCGGCGAGAATTGCGCCTGCTTTAGGGTCATGCTACTTCTAATACAAAGGTGATTTCAGGCGTTCTGAACCCCAAATATGTTCAAATTTGGCAGAAAATGCCACAGAATGGAATTCAATGGACAAGATTGACCAAAAAATCATCCTCGAACTTCAAAAGAATGGCCGCCTAAGCAACCAAGAATTGGCAGAGCGTGTAAATCTATCGCCAAGCCCTTGCCTACGCCGACTAAGAAACCTTGAAAACGAAGGCATTATCAAGGGATACAGTGCGACTGTCGATCAAGTTGCTTATGGATTGCCCGTCACTGTTTTTGTGAGAATCAAACTGCAGCATCATACAGAAGATGGTGTATCGGCATTTGAAAATGCCATCCAAGACATCGGTGAAATTCTTGAGTGCCATTTAATGACGGGCGATTGGGATTATTTAATGCGCGTGGTTGTCTCCAGTCTTGAAGACTACGAGCGTTTCACTCGCCAGCGCATTCACAAGATTTCAGGTGTTGCTGCCATCGAAACAAGTTTTGCCTTCGGCGAGGTAAAACGCACAAACGTCTTCCCAGTCGTTTAAATTCAGCGTTTCAACAAGCAAAACACGGAACCATCAAAGCCTGTTCGCTGTTTGGCAATAAACCACAGAACCACTGAAGCGACTGCATTCGCTCCGGCGTAACTCAGTGCTATCCCCAAAATCCCGTGATCAGTATAAACCAAAAGACTGACAACAACTGACAGCACTAAGCACGTGGCCATAACAACTGCTGTCGGCACCTGAAATCCACTCATGGATAGAATGGACGGCGCAGGACCGAACAGCGCGCGCACTAGTATTGTGGAAGAAACCGCCAGCAGTATTGGTTTGGCAGCGGCAAAAGCTTCACCGAACACCATCAACAACAAATCACCAAGCAACCAAAATCCGACCATCACGGACACGCCGTAGGCAATTGATATCAACGATGTACGCTGCAGTTTGCGCGCGACTTCTTCGTGGCGCCCTTCTGCATTGGCACCGACAATATCAGGCATCAACAAGGCATAAAGTGTGCGCATACCAAACCCAGCAAGAACACGGAAGCGAAAGCAAACGTGCAAAATGGCGACCTGCACTGGCGCAATCAACAGCCCAGCCAATATGATATGCACTTCGATAAAGTAGTCCCAAACCAGCGTTGAAACTGTCCATGGGTAGGCACTTTTGCGCCAGCGTTGCTTTTCACCTGAACTGGTTGATTTTGTGGCTTCAGATATCAACCGTCCAATCGGCGGCGTTAACACTACAAAAGCCAAGACCGCACTGGTCAAAGCAATGTGGAAAATCATATGGCCATCAAGGGTGAAGCCGCTAACCGCGGCAGCAATCAGTGCAAACAGAAACACAAATGGCCGCACAACCGCTTCCGGCAGCATGCCCATCATTTGGCGGCCCAGACCGATAAGCGTTGCCGAATAAAGTGATATGAAAGCTGCAACCATGGCGAAGCCAATAATCGCCAGCACCGATGTCAGGCCGAACCCACCCAAGAACTCAGGATAGAAGGTTGCAAAACAGGCACCAAATATGCCGGCCATCAGTGTAAGAACCAGAATTTCTTGTCGACTAACTTTTAGGAACGAACCAATGGAGCTTTGTTGATCTTTCGCCTTAAGTTCTGCGGCAAAAACTGTTGCCACCGAGCTAAACCCGAGCGAGAACACAACACCCAATATGGCGGCAATCGACAAGATGAATGAATACTCACCAAGGCTTTTAGCGCCGAAATGACGCGCAATTAGCAAGTTAGCCGCAAATGCCGCCAGCGCACCCGCCAAACGCGCTACTGTTAGAATTGAAAACTTTGCGAAGAAACGACCAAAGGATGTCTCAGCCATAGTTCGTGCCCCAATCGGTTTACTTGCGTCTCAACAGGTTTTTGATGCGCCGCGTAAAACCATGCAACGAGGGCAAAACGGCCCCCATCGCCATAAAGGCAGGCTTAGGGTCACGCCACGAAAACACCATATGAACGTCAGCTACAAACCCCAGATAAAGAGCCCGTACCATCCAGGCAACTGATTGCCATAAAGTTAGATCTCCGCGGATCCATCCAACTTTAGCACCCACTAAGGCGCCGCTGGTCCAAACGTACTTCAACCCCACCTTGCCGTCTTTACGGACAAAATTTTGAGGCTGATTAAATGCCATCAGCAGTGGAACCTCGGTCAGCTCCAAACCTGCCGCCTCTGGCACGGCATGGTTGCCTGCAATCCGCGAATTCACCTCAAGAAAGCTAACATCACCTGTCGCCTCATCCACCAAGAACTGGGCACAACCAATTCCAGTATAGTCGAGATCAGCGATAAGCCTGTTCGTGTATTCTCTTAGTACCGGGTTGGGGGAAAGCGTAATGCCTTCCGTCGCCAAGCCAGAACCGTCAGGAATGTCGGTATTCAAGATTTTCGCTTCAAGATAACGAAATATCTGACCGCGTTCGGCCGCAAAGTAAATGTTATGACGTGGACCCGAAGCAAACTTTTGGCAAAGCAATGCCGTCTGCTCTGTTTCCCAGTGATCCAAAAACCACTTAAGGTCGTCGTCACTGGTGATGGTGAAAACCTTTTTGTTGTCGAAGCGACCTAGACAATTTTCAGGGCGGATAACCAACGGAAGTCCAACAGTCTGCATCGTCGACCGGAGCTGCCGCTCTGTCTCAACCCGAGCATAGAGCATTGTAGGCACACCCAGACGCTGAGCGCGATCATACATACCAAACTTGTCTAAACAGGCTGCATTTTGCTCCGGTTTGTGCATAGCAATCGGCGGCAAGCCTTCAGCCCATTCTGGATTTTCAACGAAAGCCGAAACGAAGTTTTCACTGACCGGATAAACCAAATCAATTTCATGTTCTATTGTGTAGTCAGATAGCGCCTCGAAGAAAGTCGCTTTGTCGTCAGCTAGTTTTGGGTGGGACCACATTTTGCCAACAGATGAGCTAAACTGCGCTCCGCCTTCCCAGCCCTCATCGCCAGAAAAGACTTGATGACCCTTAGCTGAAAGAATTCGAGCGATCGTTAACGTTGGACGATAGTTACCGAGCAACAATACCTTCAGTTTGGCATCAGGGTCGTATGCGAAACGATCGCGCTGCTTTTTGCCCTCCGCTTCGGCAAATGCCGATGCGTTTAGCTCTTGTACAGCAGCTACTAATTGTTGTTCTGAGCTTTGCACTCAACGCCCCTTATTCTCACCAACGAACCATCGGTCCGCACTTCAAATACACCCTAAAACAAATGTGATTTCATATTCGTTACTTTGAAGCTTTCAATTGTAACTGATTAGCAACAAGAAGCGCTTTGCCAATGGTCAAGAAATGGAACGCAAACCAGCAAAAAATTCCAATGAATTTTGCACTGTCTTCCAAGTAAACCAGAACGGGTAGAAGACTATGCATGACGGTATCTACAGCAACCGAAACTGCAAGTGCAGCTGCGCCGAAACCCAAAATCCAAAATTCAGCTTGCAAGATTACGCGCCAGCTGACCGCGAAGTAACCTATTGCGAAAGCTATATAAATGGCCATTACGAGCACCTGCGGCAATCCAAGAGTCGGCAAGACCAACTCATGTAGCAGGAACATATCGTCTAACCCCAACCATAGCGAAAATGCGCCCCCTATTAGACCAAACATCGCCAACGGTTGATGTGTCTTGGTCGCTAAAAGTACAAATCCACCCATCAGCATTGCGGACGCAGTTGCGATCCAAAGTATTATGCCTAAGTTGGAGACCGCCCCATAATAGGAATGGCAACAGTCACCTGAGAGTTCAGCAGCCGTCAAACTGTCCAAAAACATCCATTTCGGCTCGTAGAATGGTTGCAGCAAAACAACAGCCATTAACAGCGTGGGTAGCCCGAGAGCTGCTAAATACAGAAACCCGCGCAAGCGTCCGGAAAATCGCAAATTCTGATTCATCATATCACTCCAATATGAAGCATACGATACGGACACGTGATTTCGCTTAGGTTACCAAAAACGGTTATTACGACCTATTTAGGCATTTCGCTCAATGGGATGATTGCGCCCGGGTGCTGAATAACACAAGCCGCTAGTTTTTGTCCCGCTTTCACTGCTTCAACTGCCCCTTTGCCTGACAAAGCCGCATGCAAATATCCAGCACTAAAACTATCACCAGCAGCAGTGCTGTCGATGACCTTTTCAACAACATTAAAGCTGACTTCATGCAATTGGCCCTGCTCATCGACATAAACACGGTCAGCGCCATCAGTAACAACCAACGTTGCTTCACCCAAAGAGTTCAGGTCGGCAATCAGATCAGCTGAAGCTGCAATGCCGAACAGCCACTCTCCTTCGTCACGTCCAATTTTAAGTATTGTGGACGTCGCGATCATCTCGCGAACAATGGCTGGAACGTCTGCATCCGGGGAGTGGCTTTTCCAAAGATGAGGGCGGAAATTGACGTCAAACATAACTTGTTTTCCGCCAGCGACAAAACGCTTCGCAAGCTCCAAAATGGTGCTACGGCCCGCATCACTCAAAACAGCTAGGGTGATGCCTGAAATGTAAAGGCAATCAAACTCGGAGGCGAACATGCGCTCATCAGGCGCCGGTGCACCTTCAAACAACTGACGAACAGGCGCACTTTCACGCCAATACGTAAACGAACGTTCACCTTCGTCATCAGTCGTGATTGCATAAAGCCCGGGCGTACCAGGCAAAGCGTGGCTAGCGGGAGACACTTCGACATTCTCATTCGAAAGTGCGGATGCTAGTTTTTCTGAAAAATCACCCTGTCCTAGTCGAGACAGATAACCCACTCGCCCATTGTCCCTAAATAGTCGCGAAAGGTAGATCGCCGTGTTTGCGGTATCGCCAGCAAATCCGATTTTCGCTGCGCCATCAGCCTGAATGCCAGAAAGCTCAATCATGATTTCGCCAATAGAGACGACTGAAGGTTTATTCTCGGGTGTTTTTTCCATGGGAACTATTTAGTTCAGCTTGTCGAAGCGATCTAGTCCGAATTCAAAGATACTGACCAATTTTTACAACTTGTTCTTATGGTTGCTCGCATTGCCAAACCACATTCTCGACTCCGCCAATCTTGCAGAACTGCTGGAGCTCTTTGTTCAGTTGCGCCATGCGAGTAGACGTCCATTGAACTTTCTTCTCGGCCCAAAAGGCAACGACATTCAATTCGGATGTCTTGCGATCTGCTTTAAGTTCGATCCGACCTACAAACCGATCCCCCTGCAGAATTGGATAAACATAATAGCCCCAAATCCGTTTTTCCGCAGGCACGAAAATCTCAATGGTATAATCAAACCCAAACAACCGCTTCAGTCGATTGCGGTCTCTTATTGCTGGATCAAATGGGTTTAGCAAACGCAGTTTAGACGTCGGTTTTTGCAACGCACTAAGTTGGTCCACCAGGTCGACCGTCGCAAATCCCTCAGACCAACTTCCATCGGCAGACTGAATTTTCACGGTTTGTAATTCGGTTTCTTCGACCCATTTCTTGGTTTCAGGCAAACTCACAGCCGCCCAGAATTTGCGAATTTCAGCAGGCGTCGCAACACCCAGTCGATCCAGTGCAGCTCTGCACAACCAGTCGATTTGATCCTCATCAGACACTTCAGCATCATAAATCTCTGCCGGTATGACTCGCTCAATCAAGTCATAATGCTTGCGGAACTTTTCACGGTGAGAAGTTGAGAGTTTGCCCACGTACCAAAGGTAATCCAGCATCTTTTTGTGGGGCGGACGCTCCCACATCTGCTTCTTGCCTTCAATCTTCGTATCAAACGCTTCTGTAGATAGAGGCCCCTCTGCGCCAAGGCGTTCGAGCAGTTCGTCACCCAAATCGGATTTGCGCAAATCAGTCATCCAATCCCGCTTATCGTAATACTCTGCGAAACTTGAAAACTGCCGGCGCCAGTTGGGGAAGTACTCCGTTGGTATCATCGATGCATCATGTGTGAAATGCTCAAATAAATCGCCCGCCCGACCCAAATGCATGTCGATCATTTTGGGTCGATATTTATGATTTCGGCTCCAAAGGATATGATGATGCGCCCTCACCACATTTTGAATGGTATCGATTTGCACAAACCCGAGATCTTTGATGGTCTGCATTAAATCGAGATCACCAACCGGCGACTTTGCCAGTAAATTTTTAGTCAACCAAAGCAAACGTGCTTGCTTATTTCCGATTTCGAGCATCACCATTCCCCATCGATGCGACAATAACGGAAACACTGGAACAAAAAGTGAACAATTTCAACCCGAAATTGACACAAAATACAACCAAAACACTACTGTTTGATGGAGCTAGTCCAGCTGCGTAAAAACGTCTCTCGACGTTGTTTATCAAGAAATACCAGCAATCCAGGGCCAAGCTTAATTGGGCGTAACACCGTGCCTAGCTCTTCTGCATTTTCCGAAATTGGCGGCAAACCAGTCAATGCAGGGAGATTTGTATTCGCTCCAAATTCAGCAAGAAAATCGATCATTTTCCCTGCGTCGCTTGAATTTTTGGCACCTTTGGGAATTAGCGCTGTTCGCAACATCACGCCAACAAAATCGTCCAGCGGTACAATTCTCAAGCCATCGGTACCAGCCAATTGGCTTTCAGCATAGCTCCCCAACACATTGTAAGCCAACGCCAATTTTCCCGACGCTACATCAGCAATCATCCCACCAGAACAACAATACAACTGTGCATCTAATCGCCCCATCACCTCAGTTAAACGCCAAAAGCTCTCTGTGTTGCGAGAGTCTTGTGTCGCAAACAGATAACCAAGCCCGGAGGACCGCACATCATAAGTACCAACCTTTCCTTTAAAAGTTTCAGGATTATCGCGCAGCAATTCTATCAACTCTTGCCGCGTTCTGGGGACCTCTAAATCCCCAAATGCTGACTCAGATATCACCATAACCGCTGGCTCCTGAGTGAAGCCAAAGATCTGGTTTCGCCACTTCGCCCACACCGGTAAAGACGCAACTTTTTCAGATGTATGCTCCATTGCAAACCCGTCATTTGCCAACTTTGTTTGCAAGTCCATAGCCGAAGAAATCACCAAGTCGAACTGGGCTGCCTCTTCGTATATGGCCTTCATAACATTGGTACTTCCGCTGGTGACATATGTGATGTCTACCTTCGGATTTTGTATTTGAAATGCTCTAATGATTGGTTCAAAAACATCCACATCGGCTGTCGACAGAATAGCTAGTTGGCGCCCACCCGTTAAGCCATCATATGCTTTTTGCTCCTCAATTTCGAAAGCAAACGACGGCACTATGCCAATAAGGAAAACAGCTAAGACTGTTTGAAGAATAAAGTGACGCATGCGCCTTCTCCCTTCTCGTTTGGCTCTATCGACAAGGTTCCATTGTGAACCCTCAAGACCTCATCAACGATTGTAAGACCAAGGCCTGAGCCTACGACATCATCGACATTATTGCCTCGAGAGAAGCGACCAGTCAGCTTACGCAAATCAGCATCACCAAACCCACGCCCTTGATCAATTACCTTTAACTCAATTCCATCAGATTTTTGGATTACACGAACTTCTATTGAGCTTTCAGCGGAAGAATACTTAATCGCGTTATCCAACACGTTTCGAGCAGCATTCTGGAGCAAAATTGGATCGCCCAAAATAGTCGCTTTGGCGTTGGGTAAGTGCTTTTGAATGTCTATGTCCTTCAGCTCTGCTGTAGGTTGCAACCTTTCGCAAAGGTCAGCAGCCAACTCCACCAAATCTACTTCTACTTTCTCGAGTTGGTCAGTTCTGAATGTTACCATTGCGTGATCAAGCAATTGACCCGCTGAACGCGAACTTTCATCAACAGCCCTGATCATCTCGCGCAATGCCTTGCGGTTTTCCGGCTTTTCCATTTGCCGATGCACCACTTCTGCTTGCGTTCGCACTGTTGCCAATGGCGTTCGCACCCGGTGTGCAGCTTCTGCAATAAACTCTTCCGAACGGGTCAGCGAAGCACGCAATCGCAGCATAAAATTATTCAATGCGTCCACGAGCGGCACCAGCTCACCCGGAGTTTTCGTGACAACGGCTCGAAGGTCCTTGGGCCCTCTGCGCGTGACGGAAAGTGCAAGGCGTTTCAAAGGCGCAACCGCGCTCTGCGCTGCCAAAACGCTTAAAGCAGTTGCCATTAGGAAAAACCCTATGGCGACAGCCATCGCAGTAGTAGTAATCTGTGACGATATCGCCGCCAGTCCTCTTCGCGTCTGAGCGACGATTATGCGCACATCAGCGCCGCGATCGCCGTTACTCACGACGCGAGCTAAAGAAACAACACGTACTTCCTCACCTCGATACTGACTGGTCGCGAACTGCGAACCGCGCCCTCGACGGGACGTTTTGGGAACTTGTAAGTCGTCGTAACCGGTCACAGTTTCGCCATCCGCAACAATACGATAAAAGACACGGTCTTCAGATATCGTGCCGAGCATTGAAAGTGCTGAGTATGGCAGTTCCACTCGAACCATGCCGCGCTCCGAATAAAGCGCATCCGCAATAGATGTAGCAGATGCAGACAGTATATTGTCCTGAGTATCAGCCGCAGCTTGCTCAGCAACTGTTCGCACCACTAGAAAGAATACGATTGAGAGCAAAGCAGCCATTACGGAGAGCTGGATAACCAATCGTCGCCGAATTGAGCTGGTGGAGAAGAACCTGATCATGACTGCTGTATCATTCGATAGCCAAGACCGCGGACCGTCTCAATTCTAACCTGTGAGTCCTCGAACTTCTTCCGAAGCCGCCCGACATAAACTTCAATCGCATTTTCAGAGACATCTTCATCGAATGAAAACAGTCGGTCCATCAAATAGGTTTTGGAGAAAATCTGTCCGGGTGCACCGAAAAACACTTCGAGCAATCTAAGCTCTCTGTTCCGCAATGTACGCTGATCTCCATTGACCAACAGACTGCCGTTCGTAGGATCAAAAACGACATCTGAGAACTCGCGTGCATTGTTTACGCTCCCCCCCTGTCGACGCAGAACAGCCCTGCAACGCGCCTCGAGTTCCGCAAAATCAAATGGCTTAGTAATGTAATCATCAGCACCAAGGTCCAAAATACCGACACGGTCAGAGACCTCGGAACGAGCTGTTAAAACGATAACAGGTGTACGTTCAGCTTTGCTGCGGTGCGTTTTTAGGAATGACCGTCCATCTCCATCTGGCAGCATGATGTCTAAAAGAATAAGATCATATGCAACGGTAGATGTACTTGCCATCGCATCGCTGAGGTCCTCGGCGTGGTCGACGACATGGCCTTCCAGTGCAAAACGATCTTTGAGAGCCTTTGCCAACTGTAGATTGTCTTCAACCAACAAAAATCGCACGTTATCTCCTCAAGTCACCAAATGAGTTGGCTAGAAATTGTGCCATAAAAACAGCAAGTTTGTAAGAGGAAAGCTTCAGCTTTTGAAGTGCGAGCACACTAACAATTAGGCCAATGAATCCAACGCCACTTTCACCGCACTTTGAACCGGGTCGAAGACGGGGACTTTTAGTTTTGCTTCTAGTTCTTCACGATGTCGGGCCATGCCAGCACATCCCAAAATGAGCGACTGAGCGCCGTCTTGTTCGACCAACTGCTTTCCTATTTTCAGCAATGTCGGAAATGCTTCGGGTTTTTCTCCTTGAGCTACGCTTAGGCCTAATGGACGTTCTGCAGCAAGTTGAGCCAAAACTCCTTTCTCTTTGAGGTATGGGATATGTCTAGCGATTGAAGCTTCACTAAGAGCCAAAACGCCGAAATTATCAGCATTTGACAAAGCAAGTTTAACGGCACTTTCTTGGATACCGAGCACTGGACTGTCCGTCACCGCTCTGCATTTTTCCAAACCTGGATCTGAATAGCAGCCGATAATGTAAACGTCCGCCTTTTTACCGATAACCAGCGCTTCTAGATGAGGAATAACATCCGCGACATGCTGGTCCGTCTCAATTCCAAATGGACCAGCAGCGAGCGTAACGCATTCAATTGCAACTTTATTGCCTTTACGAAACCTGTCGACCGCTTCTGACATTCCCGCTGTTACGACAGGGTTTGAATTTGGATTGATGAGCAATATGCGCTTTGGTGTTCCCATTACAAAATCTTCGCACCGAAGTTTGTTGCGGGGACTAATTCAGGTACAAGCCGAGATGTATAGCCAGTGCTGTCAAATGGCGAGCGTTTCAAAAACTGGCCACGACCTGCTTCAGCTTTAAGTTCTTCGCCGTCGACAATCACTTCGCCTCGACTAATAGTCATTGTAGGCCAGCCTTTTACTGACATCCCAGCGAATGGATTGTAGTTCATGTTGTCGTGCATCGAGTTATCGCCCGGCACTTTGGTTAGTTCAGGGTCCCATATCGCCATGTCGGCATCTGCGCCAATGCAAATGGTTCCCTTTTTAGGATGTAGTCCAAACAGTTTGGCTGCATTCGTCGATGTCAGCGCAACAAATTGATTGATTGATATTCGCCCCTTGTTGACCCCTTCTGAAAAGAGCAACGGCGCTCGCATTTCGATACCTGGCATGCCGTTTGCGACAGCATTGAATGGCGGGTTATCGCCGTTCATCAACTTTCCTGATTTGTCGTATCGATAAGGCGAGTGATCGGACGACCAAAGATGAAACGTTCCTGCTTGAAGATGCCGCCAAAGCGCTTCTTGCGTTGCAACGTCACGTAGTGGAGGCGAGCAGCAATACTTAGTGCCTTCGGGGTCAGCACGGTCGAGATCGTTGGCGGTCAATGTCAAATACTGTGGGCATGTTTCTCCAAAAATCTTCTTGCCCGCTAGCCGGGCCTTCGCAACAGCATTAGCACCGCCATCAGTTGAAACATGCACAAACAATAGAGGTGCATCGACAAAGCCTGCCAAAGCTATGCCGCGATTTATCGCCTCGACTTCAGCAGCGGCTGGATGGCTAACGGCATGATACTTGGCCTGGGTATGTCCTTGATCAACCAATCGATTGACCATCCATTTGATCATCGCATTGTTTTCAGCATGAACCATGGTCAATGCGCCGTGTTCGCGCGCCTTAACCAAAATGTCGAGCAACTGCTCGTCCTGAACAATCATTTTGTCATATGTCATGAACACCTTGAACGATGTAATTCCACGTTCAAATGCTTCGGGAAGTTCGTCGTTCAACACGACATCAGTGGGATCAGAAATGATCAAATGATAAGAATAATCTAGAACTGACTTAGGTGCCGCACGGTCGTCGTATGTGCTTAGAACATCTCTCACCGAGTGGCCTCGGTGCTGCGCTGCAAATGGAATGATTGTTGTATTGCCGCCAAATGCAGCCGAAACACTTCCAGTGTAATAGTCATCTGACGTCATCGCACCAGTCGCAGATTCCTGCGCGATGTGAGCGTGAGATTCAATCCCGCCGGGCAGCACATATTTGCCCTTGGCGTTGATTTCCTTGAACCCACCAGTCAACGTGGATGCAAGAGCCGATATCTTCCCGTCTTTGACGCCGATATCAGCTACAAATGTGTCGGAGGCAGTGGCAACAGTGCCGCCCTTAATAATAAGATCAAACTCTGCCATGCTACTGCCTCCAGTTTTGCTTAAATGCCTTTAGTCGCGCCGCCATCGCAACGGATTACAGATCCGTTTACATAGCTCGCACGCTCGGAAACTAGGAATGTCGCCAGATCGCCGAATTCCTCTACGCGACCATATCGGCCAACCGGAATTTGGCTGAAGTTTGCTTCACGCACTTCTTCTATCGTACGACCTGAGCGCTCGGCATTGCCGCCATCAAGTTGATCCAGTCGGGCTGTCTTCACACGTCCAGGAACTTGCATATTCACTGTAATTCCGTCTTTCGCCACTTCATTAGAGAGAGATTTACTCCATCCTACTAGCGAAGATCGCAATGTGTTCGACATTGCCAGATTTGGAATTGGTTGTTCAACGCCAGATGAAGCCAACGTCAAAACACGACCCCATTTGTTTGCCTGCATATCTGGCAAGCAAAGATTGGTCATCTCCATGACACGCAAAATCATTGTATCGAAATACAAACGCCATGTGTCTGAATCTGGTGCGGTAGTTGTACCTGGAGGGGGGCCACCGGTATTGTTGACCAGTATGTCTACTTGACCAAGAATAGCAGTGGCTGCCTTGTACAGGTTTTCGGCGCAATCACGTGCAGAAAGGTCGGCCTCAACAAAATCTGCTTTACCTGCACCCAGCGCATTAAGTGTCTTTGCAACGTCCGCAAGTTTATCCGCGGAGCGTCCGCTAATCACAACATGAGCACCTTCTTGAACAAGCGATGTCGCCACTGCCAACCCAAGTCCTTGGCTTGACGCCAAAACAAGTGCTCGTTTTCCTTTTAGTCCTAAGTCCATATTTACCTCGCTGATAATTGTTTCTCGAGCCGCGCAGTCAATCGCGTTAACTCGTCATGATCTGTTGAATTCAATTTTGGTCCCGGTGCGCGGGTAGCAGCACTCGAGATTGCACCTCTTCTGCGCAATATCTCTTTGCGGAGCGCTAGTCCAAACCCGGGCTGTTGTTCATGCCGAACAAGCGGCAAATAAATATCAAACAAGTCTTCGGCTGCATCTTGCTCACCAGCATGAAAACGTTCAACCACCTCTACCAGCATTTCTGGATATGCAAACCCGGTCATCGCCCCGTCTGCGCCGCGTGCAAGTTCCTGTGGTAGATAAAGCCCACCGTTGCCACAAAGTACTGAAACGCGACGAGCACCTTCGGCCTTCGCTGTATTTCGGACTAGGCTGAGCTTGTTCAAACCTGGCCAATCTTCATGTTTGAGCATAACGAGTTGGTCAAAATCTTTTACAAGCTTGGTGAACATTGGTGCTGAAATTGACACACCGGTCACAAGAGGGAAATCTTGATAAACGACGGGCACACGATCGCCGAGCGTTTGAAACACTTGGGCATAATAATTGTAGAGCTTCTCTTCGGT
>Ga0315336_1000373_pt1 | contig 134919 bp, 137 predicted proteins | sample ASW5metaG_FD_204512 | JGI IMG/M metagenome (GOLD analysis project Ga0315336, IMG submission 204512) | Ammonia-oxidizing marine archaeal communities from Monterey Bay, California, United States - ASW #5 | ecosystem: Environmental > Aquatic > Marine > Intertidal zone | place: USA: California... | reverse complement strand
GCCTCACGCCTGGGCTGGGACCGCTGGCTCGGCCACAAGGGCGTCTTTATCGGCATGGACGGCTTCGGCGCATCCGCGCCCGCAAACCAGCTCTACGAATTGTTCGGCATCACAGCCAATGCGATCGCCGATACGGCGCGTGCCGTAGTCGCGGCCTGAGCTCAGCACCGCCTGAAGGGCGGACGATCAAATATGGACATGAAAGGACCAGGACGATGGCACGAATTACACTGAGACAGCTTTTGGACCACGCCGCCGAGAACGACTACGGCGTGCCTGCCTTCAACATCAACAACATGGAACAGGTGATCGCCATCATGGAGGCGGCGCGTGAGACCGATGCGCCGGTGATCATGCAGGCAAGCCGCGGCGCGCGCTCTTACGCCGGCGACGTCATGCTGGAGAAGATGGTTGAAGCGGCCGAGGCGCTTTATCCCGAAATACCGGTCTGCCTCCACCAAGACCACGGCAACAACGAAGCGACCTGCTTTTCGGCAATCCAGCACGGCTTCACCAGCGTCATGATGGACGGCTCCCTTGAAGCCGACGCCAAGACGCCGGCTTCCTATGAATACAACACCGACATCACCAAGCGCGTCACCGAGGCGGCGCACATGGTCGGCGTTTCAGTTGAAGGCGAGCTCGGTTGTCTGGGTTCGCTCGAGACGGGCCAGGGCGAGGCCGAGGACGGCCATGGGTTCGAAGGCGCGCTTGAGAAGGACATGCTGCTCACCGATCCCGTTCAGGCGATGGAGTTTGTGACCGAAACTAAGGTCGATGCGCTTGCTGTTGCGATCGGCACCTCCCACGGCGCCTACAAGTTCACCCGTCCGCCCACCGGCGATATTTTGGCCATGGAGATCATCGAAGAGATCCATGAGCGTTTGCCCAATACCCATATCGTGATGCACGGCTCGTCCTCCGTGCCCCAGGAGCTCCAGGACGTCTTCAACGCCGCCGGCGGCGCTATGCCCCAGACTTACGGCGTGCCGCTGGACGAGATCGTGCGCGGCATCAAATCGGGCGTGCGCAAGGTCAACATCGACACCGATTGCCGGCTGGCAATGACCGGCGTGATGCGCAAGGTCGCCCAGGACAATGGCGCCGAATTCGACCCACGCAAGTTCCTCAAACCCGCGATCGAGGCGATGCGCGAACTCTGCCGCGATCGCTTCGAGCGCTTCGAGACAGCCGGCAATGCCTCGAGCATCAAGGTGATTCCGGTGGACGATATGGCCAAGCGCTACGCCGCTGGCGAGCTCGACCCCCGCGTCTCAACCAAAGCTGCAGCGGCGGCATAACACAACGAGCAGGGATCACACTGCATCGAAAGGACTAAATTATGGACGTTGATGCCAAAACAATTAAAGGCGCCGAACGCTACAAAGCCGGCGTTATGAGTTACCGAAACATGGGTTACTGGGAGCCGGATTATGAGCCCAAAGATACCGATATCATTGCCGTCTTCCGGCTGACGCCGCAGGATGGCGTTGACCCGGTGGAGGCCGCCGCCGCGGTGGCAGGCGAGAGCTCGACGGCGACTTGGACCGTCGTCTGGACTGACAGGCTGACAGCCTGCGAGAAATATCGGGCTAAGGCATACCGCGTCGATCCCGTGCCAGGTGGTGAAGGGCAGTATTTCGCGTATATCGCATATGATCTCGATCTCTTCGAGCCCGGCTCAATTGCCAACTTAACGGCCTCGATTATCGGCAATGTCTTTGGGTTTAAGCCGCTCCAGGGATTGCGCCTGGAAGATATGCGCTTCCCGGTTGCCTACTTGAAGACATTCCAGGGGCCGGCAACGGGCATCGTCGTTGAGCGAGAGCGCCTCGACAAATTCGGTCGGCCGTTGCTTGGCGCAACCGTGAAGCCCAAGCTCGGTCTTTCAGGGCGGAACTATGGCCGCGTGGTCTACGAGGCGCTGAAAGGCGGGCTCGACTTCACCAAGGACGACGAGAACATCAACTCACAGCCCTTCATGCATTGGCGCGATCGCTTTCTCTATTGCATGGAGGCGGTCAACAAGGCACAGGCCACGACAGGCGAGATCAAGGGCACATATCTTAACATAACCGCCGGGACCATGGAGGAAATGTACGAGCGCGCCGAGTTTGCCAAGTCACTCGGCTCCGTCATCGTCATGATCGATCTGGTCATCGGCTATACTGCCATCCAGTCGATGGCCAAATGGGCGCGGAATAATGACATGATCCTACATCTCCATCGCGCCGGTCATTCGACCTATACGCGGCAGAAGTCACACGGCGTCTCATTTCGCGTGATTGCCAAGTGGATGCGCCTTGCGGGTGTGGATCATATCCACACTGGGACGGTCGTCGGCAAGCTCGAAGGCGATCCGGCGACGACAAAAGGCTATTACGATGTCTGCCGTGACGAGTTTACTCCAATGATGCTCGAAAACGGCATCTTCTTCGACCAGCCCTGGGCCAGCCTCAACAAGGTGATGCCGGTCGCATCCGGCGGGATTCACGCGGGTCAGATGCATCAGCTTATCCACTATCTGGGTGAAGACGTGGTGCTTCAATTCGGCGGAGGCACCATCGGTCACCCTGCTGGCATCGCCGCCGGCGCGACGGCCAACCGCGTGGCGCTTGAATCCATGATTTTGGCGCGCAACGAAGGCCGCGACTATATGGCCGAGGGACCAGACATTCTGGCCAAGGCGGCTAAGACCTGTTTACCGCTCAAACAGGCTCTGGAGACATGGAAGGATGTAACCTTCGATTATACATCCACTGACAGTCCAGATTTCGTTCCCACGGCAACTGCCAGCACCTAGATTGGAGACCAAATAAAATGAAAGTCACCCAAGGAGCTTTTTCCTTTCTGCCCGATCTAACCGATGAGCAGATTTCCAAGCAAGTGCAGTACTGCATCGACAATGGCTGGGCTGTGAACATCGAGTTCACGGACGATCCGCATCCACGCAATACCTATTGGGAAATGTGGGGGCACCCCATGTTTGATGTCGAAGATGCGGCTGGTGTTTTGTATGAATTGAATGAGTGCCGGAAGGTCTATGGAGACCGATATATCAAGCTCTCCGCCTTCGATGCCAGTCATGGCTGGGAATCGGTGAAGCTCTGTTTTATCGTCAATCGGCCCAAGAGTGAGCCCGGCTTCACTGTCGAGCGCCAGGAAGTAGACAGCCGAAACATTCGTTACACCACGCGCGCCTATGCCGCGGATCGCCCCGAAGGTAGTCGCTATTCCTGATGACACGATTCCAAGAGTGCGTGACGAGGTCTGACAGAGATGACTGAACAAACGAATGACGACAGTCCGGACGATATCGAAACGCCGCCCACCGAAATCGACTTGCGTGAAGAGTTCGAGTCGTCGGGCGTTGCCGATGTGTTGCGAGAGCTCGATGAAGAACTGATTGGCTTGGAGCCAGTAAAGAAGCGGATCAGAGAAACGGCCGCATTACTGCTGGTTGAAAAAGCGCGCAAGCGCTTCGGTTTGGCGCACGAGGCGCCGACCCTGCACATGAGCTTTACGGGAAATCCAGGCACCGGCAAGACGACAGTTGCGCTCAAGATGGCTGACCTGCTGCACCGACTCGGCTATGTGCGAACTGGCCAGCTCGTCACTGTCACGCGTGACGATCTCGTCGGCCAATATATCGGGCACACAGCGCCAAAGACTAAAGAAATTCTCAAGAAAGCCATGGGCGGCGTGCTTTTTATCGACGAGGCATACTACCTCTATCGTCCGGAAAATGAGCGCGACTATGGGCAGGAAGCGATCGAAATACTGCTTCAAGTAATGGAAAACCAGCGCGAGGACTTGGTTGTGATTTTGGCGGGCTATGCAGATCGCATGGACCGCTTCTTCGAGAGCAATCCGGGGTTCCGCTCGCGCATCGCCCATCACATTGATTTTCCCGACTACACAAACGACGAATTGCTGGCCATAGCAGGAGTTATGCTGAAACAGCAGAATTATGAATTCTCGCCAGAAGCGCGGAAAACGTTCGCCGAATATGTGGTTAAGCGCCGGGCGCAGCCTCATTTCGCCAATGCACGGTCGATCCGTAACGCCTTGGACAGGGCGCGGTTTCGTCAGGCCAATCGGCTCTTCGAATCAGGCGAAGGCCCCGTTGGTCCAGAGGATCTTACAACCATAGAAGATGTGGATATTCGGGCGAGTCGGATTTTCGAGATTGCTGAGGAAATGGATCGCGTGGAGCAAGAGAAATGAAATTAAACCCGCTGCGGGCACTTTTCGATCCTTATTTTGCGACCTTGACCAAGACGGCCACGGCGAAACCCGAGCTGGTCGCGCCCAAAGCCAATCGGTCGCATAAGTTTTAATGCGCGACACGATCGTGTTCGACTTGGACGGAACGCTGGTCGACAGCGCTCCCGACCTCGCTCATTCGCTCAATCATGCGCTCGGCCTCAATGGCGCGACAGCGCTCGGCGTCGAGGCCGTCAAGGGCATGGTGGGCGACGGCATGGCCAAGCTTTTCGAGCGGGCGGTTCAAGAATCGGACCAGACGCTTTCAGAGTCCGGTTTCGAGGCTGCCTACGGTGCGTTTGAGCGTCATTACATGCAAAATGCCGTGACGGACACGGTCCTCTATCCAGGAACAGAAAAGGTGCTCGACGCCCTTATAAAACACGGCCTGACCCTTGCCGTGTGCACCAACAAACTCGAACCGATCGCCCAATATATGTTGGAAGCACTCGGTGTTGCCGATCGCTTCGCCGTCATCTTGGGCGGTCAGGCCGGGCGTCCGCGCAAGCCAGACCCTGCACCGCTATATGAGATCCTGAACAAGCTCGATAGCAGTCCCGAGCGCGCCGCGATGATCGGGGACTCGGAAATTGATTTGGGTACCGCACGCGCCGCCTCAATTCCCTTTGTGCTTGCGACCTTCGGTTATTCCCGATCCGGCCCAGACCTCAACGCCGATGTCCGCATCGATGAAATGAGTGATCTGCCGAGAGCTTTAGCCAGCCTTGAGTGACGGCCTAAGCTGCGTTCGGGCGTCTATTCAGCTGGCTCCAGCAGGACCGGCGCCAGCGGACCTGTCCGCCAGCTTCCAGCCAACCCGCGCATCAAAAGATGATCCTCGAACGCGCGTGCCGTATAGATCTCTCCGATCCAGTCGCGAAAGCTCAGTCTGCGCCGCGTTTCCTCATAAAACTCCGGGAAGGCGCGTATCCAACGCTGCTCGGGCCGGTAGAGATGACGCAGCCGCGGCCGCTGCAGGTCCCGGCGCACCTGAACGATCCCGCCCGACCCGCGCCGATGAAGGCGAAAAAGCGCTGCAGCGAATGCCGAGCGGTCGACGCCGCCTGCGCACTTGATCAGCAGTGGCCCCTCCAGCGTGTCGAATGCGTCAAGCAGCATCAGCAATGTCTTGCGGTGCGGCAATCGGCGTGAGCTTAGCCTCACATTGTGGTGGGCAATACCGAGCTCTGCGCAATCTGCAACCTCGGCCCGGTACCATGCCTTGGCGGCGTTTGCGCCGCGCAGGTTGATGATCGCGCGCACGCGCTCGCGCTGCAGCAACACGCGCACGGACGGACGCAGCCCCTGTGTCCGGCAAGCGCGACACCGTCATCGATCTGTCGCCAGTTGCACGCTCGGCACTCCCGGGCCCGCAGAAGTGTGTCCCTGCGCGTCCGGATTCTCGGGCATTGTCGAAAGCACGCGATCCCTCAATTGAATCCCCGCGTTGCTGGGTTTGCGTGACTGACTGACTATGATCCCTCTCGTCCGGGCGCTAGCTTGGCGCCGCCGGCGCGCGCACCCAAACGAATCACTTAGACACCACGCAAACACTCAAGCCGCTCGAAATTAAGGCATTGTGGCTTGTGCATAGACAGGCTCAAACCGACCCGGTTCACGAATGGGGAGATCGCCTGATCCAGCGCTTCAATTGGTCCCTGAACTGATCGCTCGGCACTTGGCCTCGTCTTTGTCTTCCGGGCGTTGACCTATCTGAAATCCGGCAGGCGTATTGGGCCGGGCTTGCCTCTGGAGTGACGCACCCGCCAGGTGATACACAGAAGGCGCCCGCATCGCGGAAGGACAAGGGGGATCAGATCATGCGGCTCTTGCAATCGATTGCACGGCCATTCGTGGTGTTCGTCGAACGCTTCTACCCCGACCCACTCATCTTCGCCATCGTGCTCACGGGCCTCGTCTTTGCTCTGGCTTTCTGGCTCACACCGGCAGGTCCCCTGGACCTCGTCGTCTACTGGGGCGACGGTTTGCAGCGGCTGCTTGCCTTCATGGCGCAGATATCGATCACGCTCATCACCGCCCATGCATTGGCCCACACCGACCCCGTTCGCCGCGCGCTCATCGCACTTTCCCGGATTCCGAAAACCGCATTCTCGGCCTATGCCTTCACCTGCTTCATCGCCGGTCTCTCTAGCCTGATTTCATGGGCGTTCTGCCTCGTCGCCGGTGCGCTTGTCGCCCGCGAAGTGGCGGTTCAGGCACGTGAGCGCGGCATCAAAGTTGACTACGCCCTGCTCGTGGCTTCCGCCTATGGCGGGCTCGTCATTTGGCACATGGGCTACTCGGGATCGGCGCCGCTCTTTGTCGCAACGCCGGGCAACGCGATGGAGGCGGCGATCGGCGGCCTCATTCCAGTGAGCGAGACCATCCTGGCGCCATGGAACATCGCGCTGGCGCTGATCACGCTGATCACGATTCCCGTGGTTTGCGCATTGATGGCGCCGCCTGCACGAGAGGTGATCGAGATATCCGATCACGTGCAGTCCCAGCAAGATGATCCGGTTGCCGCCACACCGGACTCCGATGAGCCCGAAACGCTTGCTCAGAAAATTGACAGGGCCCGCTTCTTCACGCTGGCCTTGGGCGGCCTGCTCGCGCTCTATCTTGTCAACTGGTTCGCCACAAAGGGGCTCGAGCTCAACCTCAACATCGTCAATTGGACTTTTTTGGCCTCGGGCCTTTTGCTGTCGCGCTCGGCCGCCCACTATGTGCGCCTCGTCTCTCACGCGAGCGCGACCGTGGGCCAGGTGCTGATCCAGTATCCCTTTTATGCCGGCATTATGGGCATCATGGCGGGAAGCGGCCTGGCGTCCCTCATGGCCGGTTGGTTCACCGCCGTTGCCACCGCCGAAACGCTGCCCTTTTGGGCGTTCCTCTCCGGCGGCCTGATCAATTTGTTCGTCCCCTCAGGCGGCGGGCAATGGGTGGTTCAGGGACCGATCTTCATCGAGGCCGCAAAGGCGCTCGGCACTACGCCCGCTCATATCGTCATGGGCGTTGCCTATGGCGACCAATGGACCAACATGATTCAGCCGTTTTGGACGATCCCGATGCTGGCCATCGCCGGACTGCATATGCGCGCGATCATGGGCTACTGCTTCGTTATCCTGATCGCCACGTTTTTCATATTCGGCGGCGGCTTGCTGTATTTGGGGGCGTAAGGCCGGCAGCACGGTCACGGCAGTGCCAACGATACACCGGACATAATCCGCCAGTCGGGTTGCGATTGGGTTCCGTTGAAGTCCTTGGAGACCGGAACCCCGACAGAGATAAAGCCGGCGAGCCCGTCGGAGCCCAGCCGCACACCAGGCGAGACGTAAAGCGTGCTGCCGCCGGTGTCTGGATCGACGATGCCGCCATCGATCTCCTTGTCGCTCCACTCGCCATTCAGCTCGATCACCAAATCGAGCGTTGGCCCATGCGCGTGCGAGTGGCCGGCAGCGTCCGCACCCTGGTGATGATCGCCCGTTTCGCCCAGAACACGGAAGGAAAGTGCCGCGTTATAAAGAAAACGATCACCCAAATCGACGTCCTGCGTGCCCTCTTGGACGAAGATATAGAGCACGCTGCTGTCGAAATTAAACGGGCCCATTGGTTGCCGGAAAGCACCGCCGAGCCGGTAGTCCACCGACCCGGAACCAGGTTGAAACTCCGCTCCGAAACTGTTGCCCTCGAGGTCCTTGTCGCCGGTCGAGCCGGTCGGCAGTTTAACGCCGCCGACCAGGGCAACGGTCTGCCCGCTCACGGGATTCTTGTATACCCGGACCTGTGTGGTCAGCGTCACGTCGCCGATGCCCTCGGCCGTTCCGAGCTTCTCGACTTCAAACTCGCCGTCGTCTTCCTCGCCCTCGAAAATCTCCGAACGGCTGATCCATGGCAGCACGGCACCGATCGTGATGAAATTCGTCAGGCCATAAAAGAAGCCGATAGTCCCGCCTTGTATCTTGCCCAGCGAATGTACGTCGCGGCCCTGGGACGCGGCATCGATGAGCGTGTCGTCGCTCAGGCGGTTGAGATCGATATATTCGTGCGCAATGCTCATCACCCTTTCCCCGGCGGTGAGCGTTTCGGCGTTTTCGGTAACAATGCCGCCGCCGCCGCCGCCGCCGCGGGAGGTCGTTGCGCTGGGATGGTGCGCCAGCGCGGTATCGAGCGTAACCGGCAACGCGACCGCCGTTGCCAGCACCATCGCGCCAGCGGTTCCGGTAAAGCGCCGGACGTTCGTTTTTGTGATCGTAAGCATCAAAATCCCCATCAACTCATGTGACTGTTCTCTCGGAAGGGGTGAGAGCCCGCCCGATCCGCTGTTCGCGGCAGACCGGTCGTGCTGGCCTGCGCAAAATCAGAAGAAGCGAAAGATGTCAGACGAGTTTTGGGGGTCCCCGGCCTTTGGCTGACAGGGGTTGGCGGCCGCCCGCAATACCGATCATCGAAGCCAAGTCCAGGTCTTGGGCCGCAACGATTATAGCAATGTCGGTGTCAGACAGCGCTACTGCAGAGGCAACTTGGCCGAGACAGCACGAGCAGCTTTGCAGAATGTTTTTCGAGCGGTCGCCGTCTGAACCGCCTGACGTCTCGCCCGCCCCACCCAATGTGGTGTCGCTGTGGCACATCATGCCGGCCTGCTCGGAGCCTTCGCCGGCTGCGTGTGCAACCATGGCCGTGCCGTGCAATGCGGTGAGACCTGCTTGCATCAGCAACGCCAGCACGGCGAGGGTCGCCGCCAAGCGCCTGCATGTGATCGACCGGAATTGGCTCATGCCGCATTCAAACACATCGCAATAACTTTGTGGGGCGGTTTGATATGGGATCGAACGCGTCGCCGCCACCACCTTTGAGCTCGCCCGCAATGATCCCCAGGCGACACCCTGCCCGCCCAAAATAAGCCACGTTAGAATCTAAAAATGCCGGGAAGCGGTGGTCCGGCAGGCCATGAAGCACATAGAGAACTTCACCAAAGAGCATCAAAAATGGCACCGGTCGTATCGCGTGAAATTGAGTGTGCCATGGTTGAAACGGGGACCGCACCGCACCGCCCGTCAGATTCTGTCCATCGAGGCGGTTTTTTCCTGGTGGCCTGTGGCTTGCTCATGTTTCTCGGCGCATCGGTGTCAGGCGCGCGTGCGGAAGGAACCTTCGGCGTCCAAGCGCCGGCCGGCGCCTTCCAGCCGACGCTCACCATCGGCGTCAGCCACGCCCGGCTGCACCTGCCGGAGATCGAATTCACCCACCTCTCCGAGCAGGTCTTCGACGACACGCTGTTCAAGTTCGAAAATCATGACGGCGAGGTAGACGGCGGTCGCCTGGACATCGCCTTCGACGCGTTCGCGCTGCGCCGCGGCAGTTGGACCGAGATCGTGTCGATCAAGGGATTTTATGCCGCGCTCGACAGCAGCAACACCCTGATCTGCGACCAAGCGCCAGTGACGACCAACTGCACCTATGGACCGTTGGTCCAGGACAATCCCTTGATTGAGGACAAGAAAGACAGCAACGACGACATGTTGCAAACGGCGCATCGCGACGTCGATCATTGGGGCGTTGCACTGGAATCGCGGTTCATTTTGGGCGACGTGGAGCCTGGCCGCGAGCCGCTGTTCGCCGCCAAGGCAGGCCTTGCCTACAAGGCGATCAATCAGGACAACAAGGTCGAGGGCGCCGACATCGATGTCGCCGACGACGTCTTCACCTACGACGAGAGCCTCGATACGTCCTATTGGGGCGCGTTTATCGGATTGCAAAAAATTTGGCCGGTGGGCGCGGGGTTTTCCGTTCTCGTAGACGGTGAGGTCGGCCTTTATTATGCCGACACCGACTATAGCGGCAGCTTTGTCGCCAGCGGAACTCTGCCCGAGGATTTCGCCAACGAGCAATTGTCCCTCGAAGACCAGCAGGTTTCCGCCATCGGCGCCCTGCGTGTCGAGGCGCGTAAGGCGTTTCCCCGCTTCACGACAGCGCTTTACGGCGAGGCGGAACTCTACTCGTACATTCCAAAAATGGACTACAAGGATACCGAAATCGATATCCTGCCCGTCACCGGATTCACACCTGTGACCCGGATCGAACGCGGCAGCGCCGTTGCCTATTCCCTGGGTGGACGCGTCAGCGTGCCGATCGGCGCCGCGCGCTGAGTGGCGCGGCCACACCCCGGCAAGGCTTAATTATCCAAAATAATGTTGGCGTGATCTGGCACCATTGGTGAGACGGTTTCTCAGGTTAATGAAATAGCGACCACCATCGCGTCGGCGGTCGAGGAACAGAGTGCCGCGACCCAAGAGGTCGCGAGCAACGTCGAACAAGCGGCCGTGGGCACCAGTGAAGTCAGCGCCAACATCGCCCGGATCAGCCAAGCTGCGGGCGAAACCGGTCAGGCGGTGGTCCAGGTCAGGGACGCCTCAAACGAGCTGGCACAAAAGGGCGAAATACTTCGCGGCGGCGTTACCAATTTCTTGACCGAAGTGCGCAAGGTCGCTTGATTTCGACCGGCGCGGTTGGGTCCGGCCCGCTGCTTACTTCTTCGTTTCCTTGCGCTTATTTGGCAGTGGCGCCAGCCGCCGCACGAGACGGCTTGCCGCAACCAACACGCCAATGCCGACCGCCAATCCCATCGCCACCAGAATAATTGCCGGCAATATTTCAACCGCGCTCATTTAGTCAACAACACGGCGCGGCCCGAAAGCGTGCCGTTGAGATGGGCCTCCAAGGCAGCCTGCGCGTCCTCGAGCGAAAACCGCGTCAATGTCGGGTGGATGCCGTTTTGGGCGGCGAAGTCGAGGGCGCGCCTGATGTCTTCGGAACCGCCGGTAGTTGAGCCCGTCAGTTTGCGGCTGCCGTTGAGCAGCGCCCCGGGCTTCACTTCAATCAACTCCGGCGAGGCGCCCAAAACGACGCACGTGCCCCGTTGCGCCAGACCCGGGAAAGCCTGGGTTACCGCCTTGGCCGAGGGCGCGGTGTTCAAGATCACATCCGCCCCGCCCCAGTGCTGCAGCCGCGCGGCCACATCGTCTTCGCCGGAATCGATGAAAAGCTCGGCCCCGAGATGCTCGGCCTCGGCGGCCTTCTTCTTATGCGTGGAGATCACGGCGACACGCGCGCCCATTGCAGCCGCGTAGAGCACGCCCACATGGCCGAGCCCGCCGAGCCCGATCACCGCGACCTTGTCGCCGGCCCGGTAGTTGGCTTCCTTGAGGCCCGTAAAGACCGTGAGCCCCGCGCACATTAAGGGACCAGCCTCTTCGAAGGGTATGGCATCAGGCAGCACCGTCACCGCGCCGACGGGCGCCACCATATAGTCCTGAAAGCCGCCGTCCTGGGTCACGCCGGTCACCTCGGTATCCTTGCAATAGACCTGATCGCTGCGCTTGCACGAACGGCACGTGCCGCAGGAATCGAACAGCCACGGCACCCCGACCCGGTCGCCGAGCGCCAGCGAGTTCACGCCCGCGCCAACCGCATCGATCGCTCCGGCCACTTCGTGGCCCGGCACCCTCGGATATTTTGCGAATGTCGTGTAGGGAAACGCGCCTTGCCAAACCGCCACATCGCCGTGGCACACGCCGCAGGCGTGTATCTTGATGCGCACCCAGCCCTGTTGCGGGTCCGGCACCGCGCGGTCCTCCAGCTCTATCGCCGCGCCCGCTTCTTTCACCACCATTGCCCGCATCTGCATCCTCCCGGTATCAGCCCGTTTTTGGCTGCTTGTCCCAGACTAGTGGTCTCAAGATCAATTCGCCAGCACCCATCAACCGCGCCCGCATTGATTTCGGTCCCGTTGATTTCGGTCCCGTTGATCTTGGTCATTGTGCGTTGAACATCGCCCGCCAATAGAGAGCATTCCGATGCGACGGCGACCCCATGTCGGGCGCAGTGGGGTCAAGTCTGTAAACGTGTTAACGTCGGACAAATCAATCGAGCGAAGCCGGCCATGTTTCTGAAGCGTATTGAGCTATTTTCTCTGTTTGGCTTTCGCGTCAGCCTGGACTTGTCGTGGGCTTTTCTGGCCGTACTGGTCACTTGGACGCTCGCCACCGGTTATTTTCCGCAGTCGCTACCTGGCCAGTCGACGGCCGCCTATTACTGGATGGGTGTAGCAGGCGCGTTGGGCCTGTTCGTCTCGATCGTCCTGCATGAATTTGCCCATGCGCTGGTGGCCCGCCGCTACGACCTCGCCATTTCGGGAATCACGCTGTTTATTTTCGGTGGCGTGGCTGAAATGACCGAAGAGCCCAAAAGCCCGGTAGCCGAATTCATGATGGCGATCGCCGGGCCGGCATTCAGCTTCGGATTGGCCGCGGTCTTCTATGTCGTCGAGGCCGGCGCGCAGGCGGGCTTGGACGCGCCGCGGCTCACGGCCGTGTTGGCCTATCTGGCGCTCATCAATTTCGTATTGGCCCTGTTCAACCTGCTGCCTGCCTTCCCGCTTGATGGAGGCCGTGTTTTCCGCTCCATCGCTTGGTGGTGGACCGGCAGCCTGGCGCGCGCCACGCGAATCTCCTCGCGTCTCGGCCGCCTCTTCGCCGGCGCCTTCATCGCGCTGGGGCTGCTCAATCTAGTTTCCGGAAACACCATCGGCGGCATCTGGCTGATGCTCATCGGATTCTTCATTTATAACGCAGCCGGGTCCTCGCGCATGCAGCTCGCCGCAGCAACCCTGTTGAAGGGTGTTCCCGTTACCCGCGTCATGCGCGCCGAGCCGGCGAGTGTGCCCGCCGATATTTCGATCAAGACCCTGGTTGAAGATTACTTCTATCGGCTCAATCACCGGTTTTTTCCGGTGGTGAGCGACGGCGAGCTCAAGGGGTGCATTGGCCTCGAACAAGCCCGCGAGATCGACCGGAGCCGTTGGGGCGGGGTTCGGGTCAGCGATGTGATGACGCCGCTCGGCGAGGCCAACACCCTTGATGTCGGCAACGACGCGCGGGCGGCCCTAGAGAAGATGATGACCGGATCAGCCGGCCATTACATGGTGACGAGCAGCGGGCGGCTGGTCGGCGTCATTACGCCCAAGGACATCATGTCCTATCTCGCGATCCATCTCGAGCTCGAGGCGGATGCGGTCGATGGGCTGAGGGACGCGGGGAGCAGGGCCTGAAGCGCGGCAATCGCCGAATTCGGTGGCTGACGGGCCGGTGCTTTCGGGCGCAGCCGGGCGATGACGAGCAAGGTTGCAAATTTCTGAATATTATGGGACATCAAGACCACCAACAACTTGGGGCGGAGCCGATCGCATCCAGTGCCTAACAACCGGATAACCGGACTTTTTGCTCATGATTAGGTGGGCTTATGGCTAGGTGGGAGGAGACACGCATAGCCCGCCTGGCGTTGGCGCGTAGCGCCGCGCTGGGAATCTCACGGTTGCGCCTGACGCGTGCTCCGGCCATTCGAGGCTTGGCCTTTTTTCTCTGGGAGAAACGTTGGTTTCTGATCGCGCTGGGCATCGGCGCGGCTCTTCTTGCCATGCCTGCGCCCGAGAGCCTGTCGCGCGACGGATGGATCACGATGATCATGTCAATCGTCGCCATCGTGCTCTTCGTCACCGAGCCGGTACCCCTGCCGACGGTTGCCTTGATGATCATCGTCGGTCAGGTGCTGTTGCTCGAGCTGGATTCGACCACCGTGGCCAAAAGCCTGATGAACGACTCGGTGCTCTTTATTATGGGATCTCTGATGCTCGCCGTCGCCGTGGTGAAGCAGAATTTCGATAAGCGCGTGGCCTATGTCATCGTGCGCGCCACGGGCACCAAGACATTCAACGTCTGTGTCGGCATTTCGGTGGTCTCTGGCTTGTTGGCCTCGATCATCGGCGAGCACACGGTTGCCGCCATGATGCTGCCCGTCGCCATTACGCTGATTACCCTGACATCCGACGATCCGCGAAAGGTGCGGCGTCTGGCCGCGGTTCTGCTTTTTTCGATTTCGTACGGCTGCTCTATCGCCAGCATCGGCACGCCTTCGGGCGGTGCCCGCAACGCCATCATGATCGGTTATTGGAAGGAATTTTTCTTCGATCCGACCAACCCCGAGACGTACAAATACCTCGTCGATTACGTCACTTGGGTCAAATATTGCTATCCGGTCTTCTTGGTGCAGTTGCCCTTCGTTACAGCGATGTTGTTCCTCACTTTTCGACCCGAATACGCCAATATCGCGCGCGCGGTGGTTAAGCTGCGCTCGCAGATCGAAGAAGGTGGGCCGATGGGCGCCAACGACTGGCTGGCGATTGTGCTGTTTCTGCTGACCTTGGTGGGGTGGGTTTTCTTTTCCGACACCGTCGGCCTCGGCACCGTCGCCATTTGCGGCTCCATCTCCTTTCTTGCCTTCGGGCTGGTGCGTTGGGAAGACATCAATTCCGGGGTCAACTGGGGCGTCGTCCTGCTCTATGCCGCCGCCATATCGCTCGGCGTGGAAATGCAGCAGACCGGGGCGGCGCTTTGGGTGGCGACAAGCTTTCTTGATGTCATGGCGCCGCTTGGCGTCGAACACGGCGTCCCCTTATGGACGGCCGTCTCAACGCTCACTGCCGGCGTCACCAACACCATGTCCAACGGCGCTGCCGTGGCCGTCGTCGGTCCCATTACCCTCAAACTCGCCGACGCCGCCGGCGAAAGCCCGCTTGTGATCGGCTTTATCACGGCGATTTCTTCGGCCTTCGCCTACTTGACCGTAATCGGGACTCCGGCATGCACGATCGTGTATTCTTCCGGCTATCTGAAACCGACCGATTTCCTCAAGGTTGGCTATAGGATGGTCGTTGTTTCGACGGTCATTCTGATTTTGGCGGCGTATTTTTATTGGCCGCTGCTTGGTTCATAGGCACTAGGGCATTTATGGCGGCGAAATCCGGTTCAACGGTCGATAACAAGGGTGGCAGGCGGAAGGCTGCGTCGGATCGGCGCACCACCGGCCCGCGCGGCGGCAAGGCGAAGGCAGCCAAACCCGCCGCGCGCAAAAGAGCTTCAGCCAAGAAGACTCCGGCCGCCAAGCCGGCCGAGCGGCGCTTTCAAATCCTGGTCTGTATCGATGAATCGAGCGAGTCTCAGCGCGCCTTGAAATACGCCGTGCGCATCGGTTCGGGCACCGATGCGGACATGACGTTGCTCTATGTGCGCCCCGTCGATCAAGGGCTGCGGTCCGGTGGGTTGGAGATTTCGGTTGCGCGCGAGAATTTGCTCGAATGGGGTCTGGAACTGCCCGGCACCAAAGCTCTGAACAATGCCCGCGACACCCTTGTGGAGCTCGGCTATCTCAGCAAGGACTGGGAAGAGGAGTTCCGGCACGCCGATGTGCAGGGCGATCCCCTGGGCGACAACCACGTATCCTACCACTCCGACGAGGGGCGGCATATCATCCTCAAACTGCTTGTCTCGCCCACCGTCGAACGGGGCATTTTGGATCAGTGCGAGATGGAGGACTATGACATCGTCATCGTCGCCATGTCCGACGACCCAGAGGGATGGGGCCCGGGCCAGATTGGGCGGGTGGCCGCTGAAACTGTCGCCGTCGAACATCATGGCACCGTCCTCGTGGCCCGCGAGCTCGAGGAGAGCCATGGTCATCTGGTGTGTGTCTGGAACAACGAACAGTCGATCATGGCTGCCCGCCGGGATGCCGAGATCGCCAGCCGCTGCGCCTGCCCCGTCTATCTCTATTCCGTCGCTGCCGATGAGAACGAGATGGAGCACGCCGAGGCAGCTGTGGCCAGCGCCGAAAAGGCAATTCGCGAAGTGGGCATTCGCGTTTCAGGCAAGAAAATTGACATCGGCGATCCGGTCGAAAAAATCATCGAGGAAGGGCGCCAATATTCGGTGATCGTCATGTCGTCCACCGCACGCACGGGCCTGCGGCGCTTTTTCACCTCGTCAACCTCGTTTCAGGTGCTTCAGCGTGCGCGCAATTCGGTGATGATCGCGCGCTAGTCCCACCCCCGACGTTAAGTGGTGCCGCTCATCTGGTTGAGTGCCGGGCGTCCGCAGATGATACAAGAGCCAATTCGACCCGTTTCCAGGCCAAACCATGAGCGAAGCGACCCAAGGATACGCGTTTGGCCTGATCGCGATCGGCGGGCTTTTGCTCGTCGTTGCGGTAGCGGGCAAAGTGCTTGGTACCGGCCTACCCATCCTGTGGCTCGGTCCGCCGGGGCAAAGCTGGCTGTTTGGCATGAGCATGGTGCCGCGCGCCGAAATTGCACTCATTGTCATGAGCTATGGATTAAGCCTGGGAAGTTGGGCCGTTCCGCCGGAGCTTTACGGCGCCATGCTGATCGTCAGTTTGGCCACCTGCATCATCGGTCCCCTCGCGGTGACGCAGCTTTTGCGCAGGAGCGATCTCACCAAGCTTTGAGGCGTTATTTGCGGCCGCTTATACATCGACCCAAAATGCGTTCGACGCGCTGGTGGCGATCATCATATCGAGATAGATCACCTTGTTGATCGCCTTAAGCAAGGATTGCCGCTTATCGGGATCGGCCGGATGGGCCTGGTCTATGTACTGGAAAAAACGTTCGCTGAACCATGCGTAAGTGGCGATATAATCGGTCATATGAACGCCGGTGGCTCGGTGGCGCTCCCAAATCAGATTGACATGGGTCTGGTAGGCGGGTTCGAATTTGCCTGCAAACAGCGCTTGCCAATAGACAAGTTGCGCACTCTTGATGGCATATAGATCTTTCGACTCGAACAGCCGTTTTGAACTGGTCTCGAGCAAATGCTCGTAAAACCGCTCGATCAGGTCCGGCATGTGCGGATCGATGATCGTCCAGGCCGCCTTAGCGCGCTCAACCTGCTGTGCATCCAGGACCAGGAGGTTCAGATACCTGTCGATTTTCGAGCTCATGCGCGTGTGCAAGTGATCGTTTCCTGCAGCATGACCGGCTTGCCGAGCCGGATCGTTTGACTGATTCTTGGTTACTCCTGGGCTCACTGTCCCGAAAGCCCGACTTGACCCATCGGGCCCATCGTAAGCTCTCACTGCCGAGCCTTGCATGTATCCGTAGATCAGCGACGCTCTACACCAGGCGGACGGCATTGGCCTCATCCATTGCGATGACGCGTTAGTTGTTTTACCACCGCTGCATGAACGCCCCCATTGATATGGATCACGTCGCTTCGCTCGCGGCCGATCCGGCCTGCGCGGCAATCTTGACAAGTCTGTTGAGCGAACGGGCGCTGCGGGCCAAGGAACTTTCCCGCGAGTCGGGCGTGCCGCTCGAAAGCGTCCGCGCCCAGCTTGACGGTCTGGGCGCATTGCACCTGATCACACCAGTCCGTCAGGGCGGACGGCGCTATTACCGGCTGGCTGGAAAGGGCACGGTGCAGCTTCTTCAGAACCGTTTTGGTCTTCGTGCCCATCCGCCGCAGGCGCGATTGCGCACCGGACCAAGCGATCCGGCCCTGCGCCGGGCGCGCTCCTGTTATGGCCACTTGGCCGGCGACCTGGGCGTCTGGCTGTATGATCGATTGATCGCCCGGGGGGCCATATCGTTTGAGGACGGCGCGCTGGAATTGACTCCGGCCGGCGCGCGGTTCCTCGCTGAATTGGGCGTAGATGTCGAAAACGCCGACACGCGCCCATCCTGCAGGACCTGCCTCGATTGGAGCGTTCGCCGCAACCATCTGGCCGGTGATCTGGGCCGGGCGCTGTTGGCCAGGTTTTTAGAGCTTGGCTGGGTGGCTCCGGCGCGAGGCTCGCGTGCTGTGTGCTTCACGCCCAGCGGATCGGCCGCGCTCGCCGAGTATTTCGGTTAGTCGATGACGGCACAAGACACGCCCACGGGCGTCTATTTTTCTGCGCCGCTTGCCGCCCATTTGGTAGCCGTCGGCGCGCTTGGCCTCATGTATGCACAAAACATGGCCGTGCTCGGCGGCCTGAACACCGTCGTCATGATGTCGATCGTTCAGGTTTTTGCAGTCGCGCTGCACGCGACGGCCTGGGCGCGCGCCGCTCGTATGTCGTTTGGCGCCAGGTCTGTTCTGGTCGTACTTGCTCTGCTTGGCCCGCTATACACTCTGCTGGTGTTTGCGCTCTACGTCTTTACGGCGACACAGCAACCGGTCCTGCAGGCCATCCCGCTGGTGCTGGTCGTCACGTGTCTGGGGTGCATGGGGTTGGCGTTGCGCCGGCCTTGAGGCGGCTTTCTAGATCAGATAGCGCGTACCGATCGCATAGCCGGCCGCCCGCTGGTTACGGTAGTAGCTGGCATGCAACACCGAGCGATTGTCTATCGCGGCGATCTCGCCAACGGGCGTGGACGCAGTCCAAGGTTGATCGAGCACGATATCGCCCAGCAATTGGTCGAGCGGCGCAGCCTGGAAAATATCGTATCGAATTTTAAAGTCCTCCGGTGCTGCGTTGCCATTGGCTTCGCGCTTGGCCTGCAACGGGCCGACGGCGTTGGCGATGAAGATGGTCGAGGACGTGCGTGGCTCGCGTTGAACCGGATCCGAACAGTCGCGCGTATACATTGAAATCTGGTTTGGCTGGCTACCGCCCCTGTCGGTATGGAAGCGCAAATCGGGAAAAATATTGTGTTGGCATTTGCCGCGTTCGCGCTGGTGGACGTGCGCGTTGCGCATGACGACCGGGCCAAACGCGTCGATGGCGCGGCGCAGATCATCGTTGACGACCAAGTTGCTGTCATAGAGTTGCAATTCGACCGGCTGCTCGAAGTCAACGATCAAGCCGAAATTGTCGAATGCCGGGGCAATACCGAGTGCGTCGCAGGCCGCCTTCAGACCTTGCGGCAGCAGATTGGCATAATGCCTCGCTATGCGTGCGGCGTACTGGGGGATGGCGATTTTTGCTTTGAATGGGCTTCCGGCTGCGCGGCCGGTGAATGTGCCATCGGGTTCGAGCTGTAACGCCGCGATACCTTCGTCGCCGATCACGGTGTCAATGCCTTGGCTGCGCCGGCTTTGAGATGATCGGCCGCCGCTTTGAATTGCAGGGGCATCAGGCGCGCGATGGTACGCACGTCGGCTTGCAGGTCGTCCAGTTTTTGCGGGTTCGCCGCCGGGCAGGGCTGGAGAGCAAATGTCGACTGCGGGTTGTCGTCGTCCGAATGGCTCACTTTAACCTCCCACATTGCACTCAGCAGCTTGCGAAGATTGAGATTTTTCATCATGTCGGCCAACACGCGCAGGTGTAGCGTGGACTCGCACGTGAACCACACCCGCGGGGTCTTCCAGAGCTTGCCGTCGTGGCCCAGGTGCCCCTCGCACGACCAGCATGGCTTAAAAAGTCCAGTCCGCCGCAACTCAAGCACCAGCGGTGCGATGTGCTCTTCAACCGGATAGTCTTCAGCTTCCGACGAGAGCATGGCGCAAACATTCTCGCAATCGGGCGTGCACATGCATTGGCAAGAATTCGAACCGCAGCTTGGGCATTTTTTTGTGCAATGGTCGCCGCAAACGCGCCCTGCCAGAGCTGGTCCACACGCTTGGGCGAGCTGCTGGTCTAGTGAATCTGCCTGATCTTGAGTGAGCTTGTTGCGTTCGATTTTCATGCCGTCCCGTCCCTTGTGAGACCAGGAAACCGGCAGTATCGAGCCTCAATCTCAAATTTCTGTTAAGGCCGACCCGCTCCTGCGATTGCCGTCCCGGCTGGGGCCCCCAAGGAAATCGTGGCACCAGCACGCGTTGACGGCTCGCTTGCAGCCGATTGATCGGTATCAATGCACCGTGCCCAGTCGGGCGACAGGCTGGGCCTCGTCCAGACCGCGAACCAATTGAGAATGACCATGGACATGACCCGAGTGCACGATATTGCAAAGCGCCTTACTGCCAGCCATGGCGGAAAGGCAGAGGCAGAGGCCGCCCGAAAACTCCAACAGGCTGAGAAAGAGGGCGATGCGGCGGCGATCGAGTTGTGGCGGCGCGTCCGCAACGCGGTGCGCAACGCGAAACCTGCCCATGAGAGCTGACCGTGCGCCAGCCGATTGAAATCATTCCGACCGTGCAGCCGTTCGAGAAAACGCCATGAGCGCGAAGTCTCCGGCCTCCACGCGCACCAAGTCAGCCAAGAGCAAAGCCAAGGCTGCCGCAATCGAAGTGCTCGCGGTCGCGCCCGCCGATCTGCTTAAGGTGCTGGTTGCCGGTCTACGCGATTTCCGTGCTGCACCGAAATACGGTCTCTTCTTTGGCGGCGTCTATGCAGCGGGCGGTTGGTTGCTTGTTCTGTTGCTCGCCGCATTCAATCTGCCCTATCTGACCTATCCGCTCGCCATGGGATTCGCGCTCATCGCACCTTTCATCGCCACCGGATTCTATGACGTCAGCCGACGACTGGAACTGGGCCAGCCGCTGACTTGGCCGGGCGTGCTGGGCTCGGTCCAAGGCGCGGGGCGGCGCGATCTGGGCTGGATGGCGCTGGTGACCGGGTTTGCGCTTATCATCTGGCTGGATATCGCCGCCGCTATCCTGTTTGGCTTTTTTGGCCTCGGCGTCCTGCAACCCTCCCAACTGACGGATCAAATCTTCGGCACGGGCCTGGGATTGGCCTTTCTGTTTGTCGGCAATGCCGCCGGCGCACTGATAGCGTTTGGCGTCTTTTCGATTTCGGTGGTTTCCTTCCCCTTGCTGTTTGACCGGGATGTCGATTTCGTTACAGCCATGATCACCAGCGTCCGGCTTGTGCGCAAAAACCCCTTTTCCATGATGCTCTGGTGCGCGCTGATTGCCCTCCTCATCGCGTTTTCCTTTCTGACCGCTTTCGCCGCCCTGCTTGTGATATTACCCGTTTTGGGCCATGCCACTTGGCACCTTTATCGCCGCGCGGTCGCCGCCGCGCCTTGAGAGGACGCGATTGCGATGGTGTTGACGGAATACGTGCGCGATGACGAGGGCTATTTGATCGAGCCCGAGGATTGGGCGCCTGAATTTGCCCGAGCCGTGGCCGCAGAGGAGGGCATCGAACTTGGCTCCGAGCACTGGGACGCCATCGAATTCATGCGCAGCTACCAGGAACGCCAGCTGATTACGCCCGACGTGCGCCACGTCACACGCCACTTGTCCCAAAAGAACGGAACCGGGCGAAACCGCATCTTCGAACTCTTCCCCTATGGTTATGTGGAACAGGCATGCAAGATTGCCGGAATGAAGCGACCGCGGGCCTGGAGCACGGGCTGAATCGGGCAGAGTCCTCGCGAATATCGCCCGATCGCTCAAATGCGATCAATTGTGACAATCATTTTCTAATGGTTCTTCGGTATGCTTTTACCGAACCGAGTTTATATCGAGCACTCAAATAGCGTAATCATGACAAATCCGCTCAAAGATCTACATCAACTGACCGAGCTGGCTCACCAGCGTGATGATGAATCTCGGCTTGCTCTGCTCGAACACGTTACCGACCTCTTCATGGCGTCTCCGGATTCCCACACGTCGCTGCAGAACGAGTGTTTCGGCGATATCATGATGACGCTCGCCTACGCGCTCGAGCAAGAGGTGCGCGAAGAGCTCGCCTGCCGCATCGCCGAGGAGGCCGGGGCGCCGCGCCTGCTTGTTTTGCGGCTTGCCAACGACGTCATTTCCGTGGCCAGGCCCGTGCTCGAGAAAAGCCCTGCATTGACCGAATGCGACCTGATCGGGCTCGCCCGTGCCCGCAGCCAAGACCATCTTTTCGCGATAACACGCCGCGTCGACATTCGCGTGCGCCTGTCGGCGGTGCTCTGCGAACGCGGCGACGACCACGTGGTCGAATGCTTGCTGAAAAACGAATCCGCCGACATCGCGTCCGACACCCTCCAGCGCGTTGCAGACAGGGCCAAGGGCTCAACCATTCTGCAGTCGGCGTTGATCTCGCGCGGCGATGTGCCCAAGATCGTGATCCTAGACCTGATCGATCACGTGTCCGAGAAGCTCAAACATCAGCTGCTGCACCGGTTGACCGATGCGGACAAGACCAATCTCGACGTCGTCATCGCCGCCTTCAAGGCGCAAGCCAAGGCCGCTGAGGCAAGCGCTGTGGAACTGGAAATCAGGGAATTGGCGGATTCCGGTAAGCTCAATCAATACGTGCTGATGCGTTTCGTCTCCCGGGGTAAGTACCAGCATTTTCTGCTTGGACTCTCGCGCGTGGCCAGCATCGGCGTACCAGCTTGCCTGAAGATCCTGGGCGACGACACCGGCACCGCGCTGGCCGTCGTCTGCCGCGCCAACGGCTTCGGCGCCAAAACGTTGAAACGGATTGCCATGTCGCCATTGACCGGCATCCCGACCGATCTCAAGCGCGTGCGCGACCTGGTGACGATGTACAACCGGTTGAGCCTCGATAATGCCCGGGCCGCGATGTCGCATTGGCGCGCGCGCAAGGACGGCCTGCCCGTCGTGCCCGAGGGTTCTGCGCCGCGACTTCCGCGCGGACGTCCGGCCCCACCTGTGCTCGCCTCTGCCAGCGCCTAAGCGCCCTTTGCGGGCCCGCGCCAGCCAAATTCGATTGAATCTTTTCGATCCCGGCCACTAACGGAGATTTGGACGTGGTCCCAACCCCGTGCGCCGCCATGCCGCATCGGGTGGGCGGGTCGCGGCGTGATATTCCATTTCGAGGCCGGAAGCCAACCATTGAAAATTGGGGGGCTGGGTGTATCTAAGTGTAATGCAACGGAATTATCCGGTTGGCATATCTGGGAGCAAACGATTATGAGCACAGCCGAGGCGCCGCTCGGCGACGTTGAGTTCGTCGATTTCTGGAACACCGTTCTCGTTCCCAAATTCATCCGGTTCAAGCATGTCCTGGTGGACGGTCTGACCCATCACTCCGAGGCGATCTTTCCGACGTTGCGGGTCAACGAAGGCGACCATGTGCTCGATGTCGGCTGCGGCTTCGGCGACACCGCCATAAAACTCGCCCGCCGCGTCGGCCCGACGGGCAGGGTCGTTGGGCTCGATTGCTGCGAAGCGTTCATGGACTATGGGCGCACGGAAGTAGCCGAAGCGGGCCTTGCGAACGTCAGCTTCGTCAATGGCGATGCGCTGATCGCGTCTTTCGAGCCCGAATACGATTTCGTCTTTTCGCGCTTTGGCACGATGTTCTTCTCCAATCCCGTGGCGGGCTTGAGAAACATGCGAACGGCGCTGAAGCCCGGCGGCACCGTCACCCACATCGTTTGGCGCGACCGCGCCGATAATCCGTGGCTCAGCATGGCCAAGGACGTGGTTCTTCAGTTTCTGCCGCCGCCGGGAGAAGACGCGCTGACCTGCGGGCCGGGCCCATTTTCGTTGGCCAACGAGGAGATGGTGACCAAGATGATGGAGATCGCGGGCTATCAGGACATCGCCTTCGAGCGGGTCGATGCCCCGGTTCTGGTGGGCAGGACGGTCCAGGACGCGATCGAATTTCAGCTCGCCATCGGGCCGGCCGGCGAGGTGTTCCGTGAGGCGGGCGCGGAGGCCGAGGCCAAACGGGCTGAAATCGAGGCCGCTCTGGCCGAGGCGATTTCCGCTCAGAAGTCGGAGGCCGACGGCATCGTGATGGAGTCCTCCTCCTGGGTCATCAGCGGCACCAACCCTGGATAGGCGATAGCTTCTGGCCGCGGCGCGGTGAAATTCAGCGGATGCGTCGCCGCGGTGGGCTCAAGGCTTTTTCGGCTCTTCGGGCCGCTGCAGGTCGATCACCCGGCCGCCGTCCTTTTTGGGATCGATGTGGAAGCCTTTGCGAACTTCCACATTGCGCAACATGACGTTGAGTGCCGTCACGTCGAACGGGTCGGGATTGAGCGGCTCGGAATATTTCTGTTTCAGGTTGTGCAGCATTTCGAGCTCGTTGGGCATCAGTTCGTCCTCGACCGCGCCCGTCTCTTCGATGAGGCGCGTCAGTTCCGCATAGGCCGTGATGTCGAACATGGGGCGCGTTTCCTGGACCGCAGTGGCCCCATCCTAATTGGGCCGCGGGGCGATTTGGAAATATAATGAGCTTCGGTACAACCCACTCACCCCTCACTCGGCAAATACGCCTTGGCCTCGGCCTTGACGAAGTCGATCAGCGCCCGGGTCTTGGCGGGCAGATGCGCCCGGTCGGGCGTGATGAGCGAGATCGGCCGCTTGCGCCGCACCACCTCCCACTCAGGCAGCAGGCGCACCAGTGATCCCGAAGCGAGTTCGCCCTGTATCGCGTAATCGGGCAGCACTCCGACGCCCACGCCCTCGAGGATGAGCGTCTTGGCCGCGATGCCGCTTTGTGTTGTGATCGACGCTTCGAAATCCATGCTCACCACCTTGCCTGATGGTGCGCGCAGCCGCAGGCGCTCGGGGTCGGGCAACTGGGCGATCGATATCCAGGGCGCGTTCGCCAGGTCGGAGGGCTCGGCCAAGCCCTCGGCCTGGGCCCATTGGCGCGCCGCGCAGAGCACGAGCCGCATATATCCGATCCGCGACATGCGCAAATTGAGGTCCCGAACCTCGCCGACGCGGATCGCCAGGTCGATATTCTCTTCGATCAGATTGACCGGATTGTCGTCGAGCACCAGGTCGAGCCGGATCTCGGGGAAGCGCGCATGGAAATCCGCAGCCAGATTTGTGAACACCGTAAGGCCGAAATTGACCGAGCATGAAATGCGCACGAGGCCGCGCGCGTCCGCCAGTCCCGTCTCGAGCTCGGCCTCCGCCGCCTCGGCCACGTCCAGCATCTGCCGGCATTTTTCGTAGAACCGCCTGCCCTCCGCCGTCAGCGCCAGCTTGCGCGTTGTGCGCACTAGGAGCTGCGCGCCGAGATTTTCTTCAAGCTTCGCCACATGCGCGCTCACCACCGACTTGCTCAGATTGAGCGCCCCGGCGGCGCCCGTAAAGGTGCCCTCTTCGACGACCTTGGCGAACACGCCCATGCGGTACAGGTCTTTCAGCATTGTCCTCTCAAAACGAATAATCGTTCTTATTTTTCGTTATTTTAAAAACTAGTGCAATGAATTATTCTTCAAGGCGAATGGACGCACCAGGGCCGAGACAACCTTCGGCGCCGGTCGGCGCGCCGCCAAAGGGCGGGGATTAATGCAAGGATTTTCACTATGACGAACGTACTGGTTGTCGGCGCCGACAGAGGCATCGCCAACGCCATGTGCCGCCAGCTTCACGCCCGCGGCGACGACGTGATAGCGGCCTGCCTTGGCGAAGGCGCTGACCTGAAAGCGGCGGGCATCAAAGTCGAGGCCGGCGTCGACGTGACGTCCGATGACGCGGTTCGGGATTTTGCCGAACGTCTCAAAGCTGCCGGCACCCAAATCGACAACTTGATCCACGTGGCCGGCGTCCTCGGCCTCGACGAATTGGGTCAGATCGATATGGCCGACGTCACCCGCCAGTTGGAGATCAACGCCGTTGGACCGCTGCGCACGATCCAGGCGATGGTGCCCTTTCTGCACGAAGGCTCCAAGGTCGGACTTGTCACCAGCCGGGTCGGATCGCTTGGCGACAATTCGTCCGGCGGCATGGGCTACGCCTACCGCATGTCCAAGGCGGCCGCCAACATGCTTGGTCTGAACTTACACCACGATTTCAAGAAGCAGGGCATTGCCATGATCATCCTGCACCCCGGCATGGTGAAAACCGATTTGACGAAAGACTTTCATGGCATGGACGGGCTCGAATTTATTACACCCGATGAGGCCGCCGCTGGTCTGATCCAACGCGTGGATGATTTGACGCTGGCGACATCGGGTGAATTCCGCCACTCCAATGGCGAGTTGCTGCCTTGGTGAGGTGCGTAGGACGGTCGGCCGCGCTGGCGCGGAACGGCCACGAGTAACCCAAAGGGAGGAAGTCATGCTGAAAATTTTTACGTACAACTGTCCGGGTTGGGGCGTTCCCTGCGTGAGCCCATTCGTATCAAAGGCGATCTATTACCTCAAAATGACGGACGTTCCGTTCACGAGCGAACGCCAGGATCTGATGAAGCTCCAGGAGGACGCGCCCTTTGCGAAATTGCCCTACATCGTCGACACCGACGGCACCAAGGTCGCGGATTCGACCGAGATCATCAAATATCTGAAGGCGGCTTATGGCGATCCGCTCGACGGCGATGCCGACGAGCGTGAGCAAGCCGATATCCACGCGTGGAACCGTTTGATCGACGAGCATCTTTATTGGGCGGCCGTCATCGAGCCGCGCTGGGATGACGATTCGAATTTCGACATCTACCGGCCGTTCCTGGTGGGCATGGACGAGGTTCCCGATGAGGTCAATGCGATCCTCGACCAATTCCGCGTCATGGTTCGCGAAGAGCATGTCGGCCATGGTCTGGGACGCATGCCAGCTGAGATCGTCTACGAACGCGCCCGCCAGGACGTCGAAGCGATTTCGGCATATTTGGGCGATCGGCCTTTCTTCATGGGCGATAAGCCCCGCTCGATCGACGCCGGGCTGACCTCGATGCTGAAGCACATCATGTATGTGCCCTTCAAGTTCCCGACCAAGGATCTGGCGCTGAGTAAGAAAAACTTGGTCAATTACGTGCAGCGCATCGAAGCGCACTTCGGCTTGGAAGAGCTCAGCAAGGTGGCCTAAGCGGTGCCGGCTTGGCCGGCACCGATATCGAAGTGACTGGGTGGATCGCCGTCGGTTGAACTGTATCTGTCGTCGACGGCAACGGACGTCCAGCAGCGTCGGGTTGTGCTCAACCTGGCGGCTGCCCGTCTGACAAACACGCATAGGAGGACCCATGTCTGGACCCCTGTCAAGAATCCGCATCATTGATCTGACGGCTATGCTGTCGGGCCCATGGGCAACGTGTCTGCTCGCCGACCAGGGCGCGGACGTGATTAAGATCGAAATCCCCGATAAAGGCGAGTTCGTCCGCGCAATGGGGCATTCTCAGGCGGGGCTGCCGGCGATGTTTCTCAACATCAATCGCAACAAGCGCTCGCTCAGCGTGAACTTGAAGGACCAGAAGGGCGTCGATCTGATAAAGCGCTTGGTCGCTGACGCCGACGTGGTGGTGCAGAATTTCAGACCAGGCGTCGTCGAACGGTTGGGCGTCGGCGCCGATGATTTGCGCGCCTTGAAGCCCGAGCTTATTTACGTCTCGATCACGGGCTTTGGCGAAAAGGGGCCCTGGTCCCACAAGCCGGTCTACGATCCCGTCATCCAAGCGGTTTCGGGCTTGACCACCATCCAGGCGGGCTCCGATGAGGAGCGGCCGCGGCTGGTGCGCACCATCGTGCCCGATAAACTTTCGGCCGTCACGATTTCCCAAGCCATCACCGCCGCGTTGTTCGAACGCGAGCGGTCCGGCCAAGGCCAGCACGTGCGGATTTCGATGCTCGATTCCGTGCTCCAATTCCTCTGGGCCTCCGACATGAACGCCCACACCTTCACCAATAAACCGGTGACCGAACAAAAGGCCGCGGGCTTCATCGACCTCATTTATGAGACCAAGGACGGTCACATGACCGTGGCCGTGATGAGCGACAGGGAGTGGCGTGGTGTTTGCCAGGCCTTTGAAAAGCCGGAATGGCTGGACGACCCCCGCTTCGAGAACGCTGCGGTGCGCGACGAGAATGTCATTGATCGTTTGACGATAACCCAAGAGGTGCTCAAGACCCGCACCACCGACGATTGGATGGAGCGGCTCGAGGCCAATGACGTGCCCTGCGCCCCTGCGCTGAAGCGCAGCGAGGTCTACAAGCATCCCCAGATCGAGGAGATGGGGTCCGTCGTCACCTACGAGCACCACGCCGCCGGCACGCTGCGCCAAGCCCGCCATGCCGCCCGCTTCGAGCGCACGCCGGCCGGGATCCGCATGGGCGCGCCGTTGTTGGGTGAACACAACGACGAAGTGCTCGGCGAGTTGGGGCTCTCGTCTGATGAGATTGCAGCGCTGAAGGCGGACGGAGTCGTGGGCGCGGAAATGGATAAGGCCGACCAGCAGGCGGCAGAATAAGGGAGCAGTACTCCTTCAAAATCTTCCCTGGGGGTAGTGTCCCAGCGGGATCGGAGCCGGAGGGTTGCAGCTCGCCGGTTCCGGTCCCATTTTCAAGGGGCTGATCGCCGGGTGGGATCTTGTATGATCGAAGAGACCGGAAAAGAAGCGAGGCGTGCCCGCAGGGCGCGACCGGGATGTGAGTTAAGTGATTGAGCTCTATTACGACGCGACTCCCAATGGGCGTAAAGCCCTCATCATGCTCGAAGAGTGCGGTCTGCCTTACAATCTAAATTGGATCGAGATTGCCAAGGGCGACCAGCATCATCCGGACTTTCTGGAGATATCGCCCGGCGGCAAGATTCCAGCCATCGTCGATCCCGATGGTCCAGCCGGCAAGCCCGTCACCGTGTTCGAGACAGGCGCGATCTTGCTGTATCTCGCCGAAAAGACGGGGAAGTTTTTATCCTCCGACCCGGTCGAACGCCTGGACGCCATCAAGTGGCTGTTCTGGCAAACCTCCAGCATGGGTCCTTATGTCGGCCAGGCCGTTCATTTCATCAATTACGCCCGCGACCGCGGAATCGAGGACACTTACGCGCTGGAGCGCTACAGCGCCGAGGCCGAGGGCGTTTACGACGTGCTGGAAGAACATCTTGAGGGCTGCGAATATGTCGCCGGCGACTACTCGATTGCCGATATCGCGATCTTCCCATGGGTGCGCGTTGCCAAGGGCCACGGAATCGACATCACGGAATACGACAATATCGGCCGCTGGAGCGCCAAGATCGCCGAGCGCCCGTCCACCCGCGTCAAGCCAACGATCCCGGAAAAGGACGCCTCCTTCGAGCGCATCGATGGCTCGGACGAGGAATCCTGGAAAAACCTGTTCGACAAAAAACCCAAATCCGCCGCCCAGCCCGCGAAGAGCAGCTGAGCCTGCAGCAGTAAATTTAGTGAGAGGAACTCTCCGATGAACGTACACGTGAAACCAACTCTGCCGATGCTGATCAATGGCCAACTCGTCGCATCAAACAAGACATTCGACGTCACGAACCCATCCACCGGCACGACCTTCACCCAATGTCCAGACTGCACCAAGGAACAGTTCGAAGATGCGGTCGCCGCGGCCAAGAGCGCATTCACTACCTGGGGCAAGACGAGTTACGAAGAGCGCAAGGACCTGCTGGAGCAGCTGGGCGCCCGCCTCACCGAAAATGCCGACACCCTGGCAGAGCTGATCACCCTGGAAAACGGAAAACCGCTTGCCAAGGCCAAGCAGGAAATCGCCGCCAGCGTATTCTGGCTGAAGGGCTTTGCCGCGATCGACTTTCCTGTCGAGGTGTTGAAGGACAATGACACTCAGCGCGTCGAACTCCACCGTAAACCGCTGGGTGTCGTCGGACAGATTTTGCCCTGGAATTACCCGCTCATGACCGCGATGTTCAAGCTGGCTCCGGCACTGATCGCCGGCAACACCATCGTTATGAAACCATCGCCCTACACGCCGGTGACGACCCTGAAATTGGGCGAGATCGTCCAAGACCTCTTCCCCGCCGGCGTCATCAATGTGCTCTCGGGCGGAAACGAGCTTGGCGCCTGGATCAGCGGCCATCCCGATATACGCAAGGTGAGCTTCACCGGTTCGACGGAGACCGGCAAGAAGGTGATGCAGAGCGCCTCGTCCAACATGAAGCGCGTCACCATGGAACTTGGCGGCAATGATGCCGGCCTCGTGCTCGACGATATCGATCCGAAAATGATCGCCAATGATTTGTTCTGGTCGCGGTTCTCAAACAACGGCCAGGTCTGTGTCGCAATGAAGCGCCTGTTCGTGCCCGAGAAGCTCGCCGAACCGATTGCAAAGGAAATCGTCGAAGTCGCCAAAAATGCCAAGGTCGGCGATGGTTTCGATGAGAATAGCGAAATAGGCCCGATCCAAAACAAGATGCAATATGAGAAGGTGAAGGCGATCCTCGACGACGCCGTCTCGAAGGGCGCGAAGGTGATCTTTCAGAGCGAGATTCCCGAAAGCGACGGCTATTTCTTCCCCATCACCATCTTGACCGACGTAAAGCCGGGCATGCGCATCATTGACGAAGAGGCTTTCGGCCCGCTGATGCCAATTCTCACCTATACGGATGAGGAAGAAGCCCTCGAGCGCGTCAACGACTCCGAATACGGCCTTGGTGGCTCGGTTTGGAGTTCAGATGTGGATCGCGCCAGCGCCCTGGCAGGGCGCATCGAATCCGGGACGGCCTGGGTCAATCAGCACCCTTCGATGGCGCCCGATGTTCCCTATGGCGGCGCTAAGCAGTCGGGCATCGGCGTCGAGAGCGGCCGCTGGGGTGTCGAAGAATATACCCAAATGCAGGTTGTCAGCGTCAAGAAGTCTTAAGCGCGCGAGCGCGCTTCCAGTGAATTGATGCGGGCGGGGCTAAGGCCCCGCCCTTTCTTTATGGCGGCCGGGCTTGAGCCCTGCTTTGCGCATCTGTGCGCTGATGGCTATTTTAGCCCGCCGTCTCAAGCCGATTCGGCTTCTTCCAACGTATCTGCCCGCAAGGAGTGCAAGAGATGCGTCCGCTCATCAATTGGCTCGACGACAATGTCGAGCGCGTCGTTATTTTGCTCAACTACGCTGCGCTGGCAGCCATCATCTTCGTCGAAGTGATCCGCCGCTTCGTTTTTTCCGAGCAGGCCGCTTGGAGCACCACCATCCCCATCTATCTCTTCCTTTGGGTCGTTTGGATGGGCTGCGCCTACAACGTCAAGACGCGGAGCCATTTGCGCTTCGACGAGTTGCGCACCCGCCTTCCCTATGTGGCCCAAATGGCCTGTCTGTTGCTAGACGCCGTGCTTTGGATCGTCTTTTCGGCAATCGTCATCACCTACACAAGCGAGCAGGTCTTGATCGCCCGCGAGAATTTTTCCATCGTCCAGGGCACCGACAACGTCATGCAGTGGTGGTTCTATCTCGCCACCCCGATCGCCTTTTCGCTCGTGGTCGTGCGCACCTTGCAGAACCTCAACGAAGACATTTCGGCCTATCGCGCCGGCGCGCCGCTGGCCGTTCGTTCGACCGCTTTCCAGCAGGACAGCGCCTAGATGGACGCCCTCTTGATCACCCTGTTGTCGCTCGCCGTCACCGGGCTTTTCGTCCTGGGCGTGCCAATTTTTCTGGTGATCGGATTCTGGGTGATCGGCGCCAGTCTTGTGATCGACTTCACCCTCGCCAATCTGGGCGTCACGCTATACGAGGGACTCAATTTTTACGGCCTGCTCGCCATGCCGCTCTTCGTCTTGACAGGCGATCTCATAAAGGGCGCCGGCATCGCAAAGCGCCTGTCCGACTTCGCCTATAGCGTGCTCGGTTGGATGCGGGGCGGTCTTGCCATGGCGTCTCTGGGCGCATCGGGGTTGTTTGCCGCCATATCGGGTTCGAACTCGGCAACCACCGCGACCATCGGCTCGATCATGCACCCCGAGATGGTCAAGGGCGGCTATGACGAGAATTTCGCAGCCGCCACGACGGCTGCCGGCGGCACCGTCGGCATTATCATTCCGCCATCGATCATTTTCATCGTTTACGGTTTTCTGCTCAACATCTCCGTCAGCGACCTGTTCATCGGGGGCATACTTCCGGGCATCCTGATGGTCGGGGCCATGCAGTTCGCCTGCTGGCTGGTCTGCCAGCTGAACGGCTGGGGTGATCTGATCTCCTTTTCACCCCGCCGCATTCTACGCGCCGGTCTTGCCGCTTGGCCCGGATTCGCGGCGATACTCCTTGTCATTTGGGGCATCTATTCAGGCGCCTTTTCGCCCACCGAGGCGGCGGGCGTTTCGGCCGGATTCTGCCTGCTGGCAGGTTTGGCTTTCTATCCGCTCCACCAGCGGCTACAGCGTAGCGCCAGTGGCGGGCCGCAGGATCATGGCGGTGCCTCTGATCTCGTTATCGAGGGTTTCTCGCTCTCAACCGTGCCCGATCTCATCATGCGATCCGGCCGCATCACCGGCATGCTGGTGCCGCTGGTCGCGGTCTCCGTCGTTATGCAGCAGATTTTGACATTGCTCGGCGCCAACGCCTTCGTCACGCAAATTTTGGGCGCCCTCGGCGGTTATTACGCTGTTCTTTTCGCTTGCATGGCGCTAGTCCTGATCGTCGGTACATTTTTGGAGAGCTTGCCCAACACGATAATCCTAGCGCCGATCCTGGCGCCGATCGCGGTCGGTATCGGTGTCGACCCGATCCATTTTGCGGTGATCTTTTTGGTCGGCGACGCCATAGGCTTCATCACGCCGCCTTACGGGCTCAATCTCTACGTGGCGAGCGGCATCACCGGCATTCCTTATTTCAGACTGCTGAAATACACCATGCCCTATCTGTTGGCGCTGATGCTCGCCTGGATGGCCATCGCGCTGGTGCCCGAACTCTCCACCGCGCTCCTGGTGCACGAGGGTGCGGGCATCTACTCGAACCCTTAAGTCCGCCACCAGCGCCGCGGTTCCACATTGATCGCCTCGCGGTCGGCTGGAATTTCGCGCGCGATATCATAGATCTCCTGATAGGTATCCAGCCCGCCGGCCCAGCCATTGAGCCGCTCGCGCCAGACTTCCCAGGCCTTGGGCTGATGCCTTGGCGAGCACATCTCCTCGGCCTCCTTGATGGCATCGTCTGAGAGTGCCGCGACACGCACCTTGCCCTTGGCGTAATGGGTCTCGGGCAATGGCGGATTGCTTGAGCCAACGATCTGGTAGAGCCCGGCCTCGTTGCAGCCCTGCACCCAAATCTGGGTCGTATAGGCAGATTCCATGACCGCGTCTTGGAGTTCCGCCGCCAGCGCCTCGAAAGACTGCAACCGCATTGCCGTTCCCGCACAGCCGGAGAAAAACTTGAGCTGCACGTCCTGCGACATGACGGGCACCATGTTGGCGTGGACCGCGGCGCTCGACCACGTCTCGGCCCCGTCCACCAAACCTTGCTTCAGGCCGTCAAGCGTCTCCTCCCAAGCTATCGGGACCGGGTTTAGCTTCATCAGATCCATGGCGATCCGCCCGAGCTGCGTGCCCGTCACCCGGTTTTTGGTGCCGGCCAATTCGGTGACGCTTTTGACCGTGGGCCGGTCCTGCCACTTCTTGCCCAGCATCAATCCGCGCAGCTCACCATGGGTGAACAGAAGCTGCAGCTTGTGGCGTTTGCGCAGGGGCTCGCGCAGCAGCGCTTCGCTCTTTGGGTGGTAGAAAAAGTGATACATGGCGGCCCGGCTCGGAAACATATAGGCGTAGTCGAGCACGTTGAAATATGGCGCTCCGCCGGCCGCGTTCTGGGTCGACGATACATAGATATCGACGATGCCCTGCAGCGCTTTTTTCACACAATCGAGCTGACCGCAGATCTGATTGGCGCCGAGGAACTCGATTCGAACCGCGCCGTCGGTGCGCTCCTCGAGGTCTTGCACGAAGCGCAGGGCGCCCGAATGTTCGATCTGTTGAACGAATTCGTTGATGGTGGCGGCGCCGAACTTCAGCGTCACCTGGGGCTGCGTCTCGAAGCGTTTCTGATAGGTGGAGTTGGCGGCATGCGCCAGGCGCGGCAGCGTGACGGCGCCTGTAAGGCCGGAGAGACCGAGCAGCGTCGAGGTGACGCCATAGCGCCCGGTGAGCCGCAGGAAGTCGCGCCTGTTCACGCCCAGCAGTCTTGAATTCAACGAACGCTTCATTCCGTGCAGTCCTCTGATGTTCAATCGCCCGTTGTATGTGCACATCTGAACGGCTGCGGGCAACCGCGCGCGCGTGTAATTTCGTTACACTTTCGTAAGCCGGGGCCGCATCGGGAGCTCGCGAGGCCGCCCGTAATTGCCCGCGAACACATTCGCGCGATGGCACCCGACACGGTGGCGCATGCCCGCCGGCGCCTATATGATTCGAGCCGAAAACGTCGCGAAACCCGGAGGATGTATCTCGGCCAATGACGGAGCAGAAGACAAGCTTTCTGATCACCAACGCGACGACGGGTGACACTTTCGAACAGGCGGCGGACGATTGCGTTCTGCGCGCTGCACTGCGCGCCGGGATCGGCCATCGCTACGAGTGCAATTCGGGCGGCTGCGGCAGCTGCAAGTTCACACTTGTCTCGGGCGACGTGGAGGTGTTGTGGGAAGATGCGCCAGCCCGCCGCGAACGCGACGCCGAGAACAAGCGCTATTTGGGCTGCCAGACGCGCGCCCGCGGCGATCTCACCATCGAGGTGCGCACGGGCTCGAAATTCGCACCGAAATTTCCACCCAAGATATCCGAGTCGAAATTAGTTGGCTTCAGGGACCTCACCCACGATATCCGCGAATTCAGCCTCAAGGCCGAGGGCCCCGCGGTTTTTTTGCCCGGCCAATACGTGATTTTTCACCTCGACCAGGAGCCGACTTGGCGGTGTTATTCCATGAGCAATCTGCCCAACGACGACGGCCTTTGGCAGTTCGCGATCAGGCGTGTGGCGGGCGGAGCGGCGAGCGAACTGCTGTTTGCGATGAAACAGGGCGAGCGCATCAGCTTCGACGGGCCCTATGGCATGGCCTTCGCTCGCCCCGAGAGCCCGCGCGACGTGCTTTGCATCGCCGGCGGCTCCGGCCTCTCTCCCATGGTCTCGATCGCGCGGTCCCTCGGCCTTGACCGGGAGCAAAACAACAAGCGGCTCCATTTTTTCTATGGCGGGCGCACGTCTGAGGACATTTGCGGCGAGGACTATCTCGACGATCTGTACGGTTTCAGTGAGCGCATCTCCTACCACCCGGTCATCTCCGAGCCCGAGCATGAAAAGAGCCGGGGCTGGAGTGGCGCGACGGGCTTCGTGCACGAAGAGGTCGAGCGCGTTCTGGGGGATAATCTCAAGGATCTTGAGATTTACTTCGCCGGGCCGCCGCCGATGGCAACCGCCGTGCAGAAGATGCTGATGGGCCGTGAGGTGTCCTTCGGCCAATTCCATTTCGACAGGTTCTTTTGATGACGACCGCACAACTGCCAAAGAAGAAAGCCCAGGTGTTGGGTGTGGAAATGGCTTTCGCAGAAGAAGGCGCGGGCGATCCGATCGTTTTCCTGCACGGCAATCCCACTTCGAGCTATCTGTGGCGCAACGTAATGCCCCATCTTAAGGGCCAAGGCCGCCTGATCACACCCGATCTCATCGGCATGGGCGACAGCGACAAGCTGCAAGACAGCGACCCGGGGCGCTACACTTTCGCCGAACACCGCGACCATCTCTTTGCCCTGCTGGAGAAGCTCGGCGTCTTGGAGAACGTGACACTGGTGTTGCACGACTGGGGCTCGGCGCTCGGCTTCCATTGGGCCGAGAAAAATGCTGCCGCAGTCAAGGGCATCGCTTATATGGAGGGCGTCGTGCGCCCCTTCAGCTGGGACGAGTTTCCCAGCACCGCACGCGACGTCTTCAAGGGCTTTCGCTCACCCGCGGGCGAGAAGATGATCCTGGAGCAGAACATGTTCGTCGAGGGCGTGCTGCCTGGCGCGATCATGCGCAAGCTCGAGCCGGAAGAAATGGCCGCCTACCGCAAACCATTCATCGAGCCCGGCGAAAGCCGCCGCCCGATGCTCACCTGGCCGCGGCAAATTCCGATCGAAGGCGAGCCCGCTGATATGGTGGCACTGGTCGAATCCTATGGCCGCTTCATGGAAAGTTCAGCCATACCCAAGCTCTTCGTCAATGCCGAACCCGGCGCCTTGGTGCGGGGTGAAGTGCGCGACTATTGCCGCACCTGGGCCAATCAGCAAGAGGTCACCGTTCGGGGCACGCACTTTATCCAAGAGGATTCGCCCGACGAGATCGGCGTGGCGATTTCAGGCTGGCTCAAGGGACTTTGATGGGCGGCGTCTGATCCGAGCCCGTTTTCTGCGCGTGCCGGACCACTGGGGTGCTCGGACTGGCCGCCCTGAAATACGGAAAAACGGACGCCCGGCCAAGCAGCGGGCGCCCGCCAGAGTTCGTTTGGAGCAAAATAACTTATCCGGTTGATGCCCGGCAGCGCGCCAGATTTCCGTGATAGTGCGCCCGGCAACTGCGAATCTTGGTCGACTGATTGCCGGCCTGCTCGAGGCAGGCGCTGAAAACGCGCTGACTGAACTCGGCGCACTGAAAATACTGCTGATTTCTCGCGGTTTCCTTGGCTTGGATGCGGCCTCGGGTCGGGCTCTGGGCGGAGGCGCCCACTGTGCTCACAAGCGTCGTTGCCGCAATCGCCATGGCGGCAACTGTAAGGTTTGCTTTGACGAATTTGGTCCGGCTCATTTGACACGTCCCTTCCATGAGGGGTTTTCGTTTACACCTGTCGAGATGGGGAACCGGTTTCAGTCGGAAAGTGACGCTCGTCACACAATCGCGTTTTTCAGCGACCAGTTCGTGAGGGCCACGCAGCGCTGCCGGCGCCGCCTGCCTCCGGTCAGCTGATGCGGAATTATGAGTGCGCGGCTCAGGGCGCGGCCTGGATCGTTCGGTTAGCCCTTGACGTTTACGACTTGGCGCAATCGATAAACAACGTCGATCAAATCCGATTGCGCGGCGATTACGGCGCCAATGTCCTTGTAGGCAGCGGGACTTTCATCGATCACGTCCGCGTCTTTCCGGCATTCGATCCCCTCGGTCGCCTTGGCGTGCTGCTCTAGGCTGATTTCCTTTTTGGCCTGGCCGCGCGACATGATGCGCCCGGCCCCGTGCGAGCACGAACAGAACGAGTCCTTGTTGCCCTTGCCCCGGACAATGAAGGAGCCGGTTCCCATCGAACCCGGGATGATCCCGAGATCGCCTTCCCTGGCGCGAACCGCCCCCTTGCGGGTCACCCACACATTCGAGCCATAGTGGTTTTCTTTCACCGCATAGTTGTGGTGGCAGTTGACCGCGTTTTTCGTAACCTCAAAGGGGGGCAGGTGTTTCTTGAGCGCCGCTAAGGCCGCGGCCATCATTGCCTTGCGGTTCTCCCAGGCGAAGTCCTGGGCCCAGGTAATGGCCTCGATATAATCGTCAAACAGCTCCGTATGCTCGACCAAATAGGCCAGGTCTTTGTCGGGCAAATATCTCTCGATATGCCAGCGGCGCATCTCTTCCTTTGCGCCGGAAATAAAATACGACGCGAGGCGGTTGCCGACGCCCCGCGAGCCCGAATGCAGCATGACCCAAACCTGGTCCTGCTCGTCCAGGCACACCTCGACAAAGTGGTTGCCAGTGCCGAGCGTCCCCAGATGCCTGGCGGTGTTGTATCCCTCGGCCTTCGGGTGCTTTTCAATAATCGCCTGGTATCTATCGTTTAGCTGTCCCCATATTTCATCAACGCCAGAGGGGATATCACCCCACGCGCCGCGGTCGTTTGCTCCGCCGTTATCGGTGCGGCCGTGCGGAATCGCCTGCTCGATTTCAGTGCGTATGGCGGCTAGCGAATCCGGCAGATCATTTGCGCCGATCGACAATTGATAAGCCATCATGCCGCAGCCCAGATCAACGCCCACGGCAGCAGGTACAATTGCGCCCTTTGTTGCTATTACAGAGCCAACGGTTGCGCCCATGCCCCAGTGTACGTCGGGCATGGCGGCGACGTGCTTATGTATAAAGGGGAGCCTCGCGACATTGCGAAGTTGCTCCCTCGCGTTGTCGGCGACGTGGACGCCCTTGGTCCACATTTTCAGGGGCGAGCCGTCTTCCACCTTCTCGTATTCAAAATTAGCCATGTCGCATCCCATAACACGTTCAAAACCCGTCAGGCGCGCAACTTGACCTTCGGAATGCGGAAGACCCCGCCTCGGGCGGCCTGCTGACGGAGACCTGGGACTCATAAGCGTTTGACGGATTACCGAATACTGTATACAATATACAGTAATAGTAGTTTCAGCGTTGTGTGGTCCCCATGGACGCCTTGCCTCGCCAAAATTCCCTGCTTGAATCCGTCTATGAGGCGGTGCGCGATTCCATTTGCGATGGCGATCTCAAGCCCGGCGAGCGCATCACCCAAGAGGCCATCGCTGAAAAACTCGATGTCTCGCGCCAGCCGGTAAACCAGGCACTCATCCTGCTGCGCGCCCAGGGCTTCATCCAAGACGCCGGCAGGCGCGGTGTAATGGTGACGCCGCTCGATCCAGGCGCGGTTCAAAACATTTACGAAATCCGTGGTGCCCTCGACCGGCTCGCCGCGTATTTGGCCGCTGAACGCGGCGAAAGCGATGTCATTGCCGAGGGCTTCCGTCTCATCGAGAAGGTTCGCGCCAACATTGCCGAGGCCTCGACCGGTGAGCTCGTCAAAGCCGATATGAGCTTCCACGAGTTGATCTATCAGCTATCGGGCAACGACATGATTCTCTCGTCCCTCACCCCCTACTGGCATCACCTGCGGCGCGTCATGGCGACAGTGATCGGGGAGGGCTACAGGCGCGATCAAATATGGTCCGAGCATGAGGACATATTGCGCGCGATCGAGGCGGGAGATGGCGATTTGGCCTCGGCCCGCGCGGCCGCCCATGTGGATTCGGCCTGCAGAGCTTTGACGGCGAGCCTGGCCGAACAAAACGGTCTGGACAACGATTAGATTTTCAATGTGAGGAGTTGATCCCGTGGCAGAATCCAAAAAAAACCCGATCAGGGTGATGATGGCGAAGATTGGCCTTGATGGTCATGACCGCGGCGTCAAGGTCGTGGCGCGTGCGTTGCGCGACGCCGGCATGGACGTCATTTACACCGGCCTGCACAGGACACCCGAAGAGGTCGCGCTGGCGGCGGTCCAGGAGGACGTCGACGTGCTCGGCATTTCGCTCCTCTCGGGCGCGCACATGACGATCTTTCCAAAGGTCTTGAATGTGCTGAAGGAACAAGACGCCAAGGGGATAATTCTTTTGGGTGGCGGCGTGATGTCCGACGAAGACGTGGCCGAACTGAAAGTGATGGGCGTAAAGGAGGTGCTGCTGCAAGACACGCCGCCCAATGCGATCATCGAGACAATTGAAACTCTCGTCGCCGAACGCGGCGCGCGCTAGGGCCGGTCCGATGGAGTTCTGGTCCTTTCCCCCCAAATACGACAATTCATACCTGCCGGATGCAGGCTCCAAATACTGGTTTCCCGAGCGCGAAACCATGGATCCCGGCAAACGCGACGCGGCGATCCTCGAACGCCTCAAACAGGTGACGGCGTATGCTTACAAGAACGCACCCTTCTACCGGACCATCTGGGACGAGGCCGGATTTCATCCCGATCACCTGAAATCCTTGGAGGATTTCGAGGACAAGGTGCCGGTCATCAAGAAGGCCGACATCCGCGAGGCCCAGGCCCGGGCGCCGCTATTTGGCGACCATCTCTGCATCGACGAAAAGGACATTTTCCGCGTTCACGGTACCTCTGGCACCACCGGACGCCCGACGGCGTTCGCTATCGGGCGCGACGATTGGGACGCGATTTCCAATGCGCACGCCCGCATTATGTGGGGCATGGGGCTTAGGCCCGGCGACATTATCTTCGTCGCCGCCGTGTTTTCGCTCTATCTGGGCGCTTGGGGGGCGCTGGCGGGCTCGGAACGCTTGGGCGCCACTTCGCTGCCTTTTGGCGCGGGAGCGGCCGGCATGACCTCGCGCGCCGTGATGTGGCTCAAGGACGTCAAGCCGAAGGCCTTCTACGGCACGCCGTCCTTTGCCCTGCATCTGGCCGAGACCGCCAAGGATGAGGGCGTGGACCCACGCGAATTCGAGATGGGCATATTGTTCTTCTCCGGCGAACCCGGCGCCTCGATCCCCGGCGTGCGCGACCGCATCGCCGAGACCTATGGCGCGCGCGTGATCGACACGGGCTCGATGGCCGAGATGACGCCGTGGATGAATTTGGCTGGTTCCGCCGAAACCGATGGCATGGTCGCCTGGCAGGACGTGGTCTACACCGAGGTTTGCGATCCCACGACCTTCCGCCGCGTGCCCTATGGCGAACGCGGCACGCCGGTCTACACCCATTTGGAACGCACCTCGCAGCCAATGATCCGGTTGGTCTCGGGCGATTTGACGCGCTGGGAAGCCGGACCCACCCCCTGCGGGCGAACCTATCCGCACCTGCCCGACGGCGTATTTGGCCGCATCGACGATTCTTTCACGATCCGCGGCGAGAACATCTATCCCAGTGAAATCGATTCCGCGCTCAACCAGATAGAGGGCTATGGCGGCGAGCACCGCATCATCATCACCCGCGACGCGGCCATGGATGAGCTCAAGATCATGGTCGAAACCACGGCGCAAATCGCGGCCCAAGGCAAATCGGCAATCGACGCCTTCGAACAAAAACTGAAAGACGACTTCAATCGCATGCTCGGTGTCAGGACCTATGTCGAAGTGGTGCCCGAGCACACGATCCCCCGCACCGACTTCAAGGCGCGGCGCGTGATCGACGACCGTGAAGTCTTTCGCGAGTTCGAAGCCAATTTGGCGGAGAAAAAATAAAGCCGATGGCCGCGATCTCATCACAGGAACTGGTAAAGGGCGTGTTCGAGGGCCGCATCTCGGCGATAGCGCGCATGATCACGCGCGCCGAGAGCGGCGACAAGGATTCCGAGGAGGCCTTGGGGCAAATCTACAAAGCCTCCCGCAACGCCCACATTGTCGGCATCACAGGGGTTCCCGGCAGCGGCAAGTCGACCCTGGTGGCCGAACTGTGCAAGACGATCCGCAAAGGCGGCCGCAAAATCGGCGTAGTTGCCGTCGATCCCACCTCGCCCTTTAGCGGCGGCGCCATTTTGGGCGATCGCATCCGCATGGGCGAATTGGTGGGAGACGAGGGCGTCTTCATCCGCTCCATGGCGACCCGCGGCGCTCTGGGCGGTCTCTCGCGCGCAACCTTGCCGGCGATCGACATCTTGGATGCGGCCGGCTACGACATGATCATCATAGAGACGGTAGGCGTCGGCCAAGACGAGGTTGATGTGGTTCGCTCAGCTCACACGACGGTGGTGGTTTCGGCGCCGGGATTGGGCGACGACATTCAGGCGATCAAGGCCGGCATTCTGGAAATCGCCGACATTCACGTGGTGTCGAAATGCGATCGCTCCGATGCCAACAAGACCATAAGCGAGCTCAAGAATATGCTGGCTATTGGCCTTGGGCTCAGCGAGCCCAGCGCCTGGACGCCGTCGGTGCTTGCCACCAGCGCCACCAAGAATGAGGGCATCGACACGCTGGCCGAAGCCATCGACGCCCATCTGGACACCCTCAAAAAAAGCGGTGAATGGCAAACCAGGCGGCTGGCCATGGCGGAAATGCGGCTGCTGAAAACCGCTGAGGATATTTTGAGAGACCAGTTCGAACGCCACCGCGCCGGCAAGGTCCAGGCACTCGTGAAACAATTGACCGATGCCGAAATCGAGCCCCATGGCGCGGCGCGCAAGCTGTTGAAAGACGTATGGAAGGAGATATTGCAATGACCGAACGCGCAAGGCGTGAGACTGAGCTGACGTCGCTCGAGAATGAATTGCGCGAATGGGAGGGGGCCGAGGTCGCGGCCTTCCAGCAGCGCCAACCAGAACGCAAGGAAGAATTTAAAACCTTCGGCGGGTTCCCGCTGAAACGCGTCTATACGGCGCTCGACTTGGCCGACGCGCCGCCTGAGGATATCGGTTTGCCCGGGCGCTATCCCTTCACCCGCGGCCCCTATCCGACCATGTATCGCGGCCGCCACTGGACCATGCGCCAAATCGCCGGCTTCGGTGTCGCCGAGGACACCAACGAGCGCTTTCAATACCTCATTGCGCAGGGCCAGACGGGGATCTCAACCGACTTCGATATGCCGACGCTGATGGGCTACGATTCCGATCATCCGATGAGTGAGGGTGAAGTGGGCCGGGAAGGCGTCGCCGTCGATACGCTGGCCGACATGGAGGCGCTCTACGAGGGCATCGATCTGGAGAACATCTCGGTCTCGATGACCATCAATCCGAGCGCCTGGATCCTGCTCGCCATGTATGTCGCCATGGCCAAGAAGCGGGGCTTCGATCTCGACAAGCTCTCCGGCACCATTCAGGCCGACATTCTGAAGGAATATATGGCCCAAAAAGAGTGGATCTATCCGATCGAACCTTCGGTCCGTATTTGTCGCGACTGCATCACCTACTGCGCCGAGAACATGAAGCGCTACAACCCGATCAATATTTCGGGCTACCACATCAACGAAGCCGGTTCCTCGCCGATCCAGGAGGTCGCCTTCACGCTGGCCAACACGATTACCTATTTGGATGAGGTGACCAAGACCGGCCTCGACATCGATGCCTTTGCGCCGCGGCTCTCTTTCTTCTTTGTCTGCGGCTCGGATTTTTTCGAGGAAATCGCCAAGTTCCGCGCCGCGCGCCGCGCCTACGCAAAAATTGTCAAAGAACGCTTTGGCGCCAAGGATCCGGCATCCATGCGCCTGCGGTTCCATTGTCAAACCGCAGCCGCCACGCTGACCAAACCGCAATACAAGATCAACGTGGTGCGCACCGGCCTTCAGGCGCTCGCCGCCGTACTCGGCGGTGCCCAAAGCCTGCACACCAACGGCATGGACGAGGCCTTCGCGATTCCCACTGAAGAGGCCATGAAAATTGCGCTGCGCACCCAGCAGATAATTGCCGAGGAGAGCCGGGTCGGCGACGTCGTCGATCCTCTTGGCGGGTCCTATTTCGTCGAATCGCTCACCAATGACTACGAGAAAAAGATTTTCGAGATTCTCGACGAGGTGGATGAGAAGGGCGGCACCATCAAGCTCATCAACGATGGCTGGTTCCAGCGCCAAATCGCCGACTTCGCCTATGAAACCGCGCTAAAGAAGCAGTCGGGCGAGAATCCGGTGATCGGCGTCAACAAATATGTCGACCCCGACGACGATCCCGACATCGAGATCCACCCCTATGATCCCGAGACGGCCGAGCGTCAACTGGCGCGGCTCAATCGGGTGAGGAGCGAACGAGACGAGGCCAAATTGAACAGCCTGCTCGAACGCTTCAAGGCCCAGGCAAAGGACGGTTCGCAAAATTTGATGCCGATCACCATCGAACTGGTGGAGGCCGGCGCCAGCATGGGCGACATCATCGAGGCCGGCCGTGAAGTTTGGGGAACGTACCAGGAAAGCCCCGTTTTTTAGGGCCCATTGTAAAGCGCGGGGAGGCCGCCAGGGCATGAGGGAAACACTGCGCAGCTACGTCAAGCCGTGGGAGCTTGATGCGGTTGATCACTTCACGGTCGCCTTTTATTGCCGGGCGGTCAGCTCCGCGGCCATGCGGCAGCTGGTCGAACTTGGCTGGGAACTGCGCGATCCCGACCTGCCGTGGACGAAAAGCTGCTGGACGCGGTTTTTCAAGGAATTGCAGGGGGGCGATGCGTATCACGTGCTCTCCGGCGTGATCGAGGCCGGCGACGAAGAGATCGTGCTCGGCCACAAGCTCATCAATTCCGAGCGCGACGAGCTGTGCACCACATTCGTGCAACGCCTCGAAGGCGGCGCGAAATCAGCCGCCAAGGCCGACGCCGCCAGCGATTTTCCAGAACGCGAGCCCGCGCGGCGCGCAGAGCCGGGCCCTCAGTGCAACTGGGTCCGCACCGCTACCACGCTGGTACGCCCCGAGGATCTCGATCCGGCTGGGCGCATGGATCTCTCGGCCTTCATCCACCACGCCTCCGACGCCAACGTGCAGGTGCAGAATGCGATCGGCATGGCCTCGTCCTATATGCGCGAATCCCGCATCGGATATGCGACGGCCGAATATCAACTCGCGTTTTTTTCAGCCCCGCCCCCGCTCGGCATCGCGATCGAGACGAAGAGCACCGTGGCCCATATCGGCAACAGTTCGTTGTGGTTCGTGCATCGCTTCCACGACGCCAGCAACGACCAACCGCTGGCCGAACTTGCGCAGATGGGCGTTCATTTGGATTTGGCGGCGCGTCGGCCCTCGCCCGTGCCGGACCACATCCGCGAACGTGTCGCAGCGCTCATCGGCGAGGAGCGCTGACACCCGCATTCTCTCCCGGTCCGGGGCTACGAGATAAACAGATAGAGCACGATCAAGGCGAGCACGATTGAGCCGGCTACGGTGAGCCAAATTGTCGTCTTGCTTGGCGCCTCACCCGCCGCGGCGGCCACTGCCGGTGGCCCTGCCACCACGGCTTCGAAATTGTCGAAGAACTTGCCCGCCAACATTTTGGCCGAACTCTGGATTAGCCGAGAGCCGAGCTGGGCGATTTTGCCCGTCACTTGAGCATCGACGTCGTAGGTGAGCAACGTACCGCCGGCTTGCGGCGTGAGCGCAACCTTGGCGCTTCCCTTGGCGTTTCCTGCGCTGCCGCCCGAGCCCTTGCCAGAAAGCGTATAGCCATTGGGCGGATCGAGATCCGACAGGGCCACCTCGCCGTGGAAGGTGGTCTTCACCGGACCGATTTTGGTCACGACCTTTGCCTTGAACTCATTGTCGGAGATCTTCTCCAGCGACTCGCAGCCCGGGATCGATTGGCGCAGGACCTCGGGATCGTTGAGCGCCTCCCAAATCTTTTGCGGCGAGGCGGCGATTTGATTTTCTCCGGTGATTTTCATCGCTCAAGTCTCCTGGCGTGTTTCATGTTGTGGGGTGTGATCTCCAGCGGCACCAGGCGCGAGTGCGGCCAGTGCCTGCGGCGTATCGATGTCGCGCGTGAAATGGTCGTTTGGAACGTCGTAGCGCCAGACGCGCTTAGGGTTGGCGTCCATGAATTTGCGGCAGCCGAAATTGACGGGGCCTTCGCCGATGGCCTGAACAATGGCGTGGGGCACGATAATCGGGTTACCGCGTTTGCCCTCGAACACCGGCATCAGGATACGGCTTTTGTCCGACTGCTCGAATGCCTCGATGAGTGCGGCGATGTCGGCGGCCTGCAGATGCGGTTGGTCTGAAAGTGCGATAAGCGCGCCGCCACGGGCACCCTCCAGTGCGGCCAATCCGGCCCGTATCGAACTGGGCTGGCCATCGCGGTAAGCAGGGTTATGGACGAACTCGATGTCGAGCCCCTCGAGCGCTGCCTCGACCCGCTCGCGCTCATGGCCCGTCACAACAAACAGCGCCAGACCATTGGCCAGCAGCGTTTCGGCGGCGCGTCGAACCATTGGCACACCGTCGAGCTCTACCAGCAGCTTGTTGATGGTCCCCATCCGCTGCGAGAGGCCGGCTGCCAGTAAGATCGCGGCCATGGGCGCCTGGGCTGTGTTGCTCCCCGCAGCTCTCATGCGCATTGTGCCGCACCGCGGCCGGGCTCGGAGCGCTTGTCCGACTTGGCATGACGGATTTGAATGATCTGGGCGAGGATCGATAGGGCGATCTCGGCGGGCTCGACCGAACCAAGGTCGAGCCCGGCCGGGCATATCAGCTGTTCGAGCCGTTCGGTGCTCGCACCCGATTCCAGCAGCGCCTTTTTCAGAGTGGCCATCTTTCGCCCGCTGCCGACGAAGGCAATATATGGCGCGTCCTGAGCCAAGGCGGCGCTGAGCGCGTCGCGGTCGCGGGCGCCCTGTGTCGCAACCACCCAATAGCTTTGCTCCAGCCGTTCTACGTCGGAGAATTCGAAATCCTGCAAAACCCGGAGGCGGCCCTCGCTCGCTGCCTCCAGACCGGGCGCGGCCTGAATCACGTCAAACCCAACCGCTGCTCCAAGCTCGGCCAAGGAGCGGGCCACAAAAGAGTTTCCGCAGACCACCAGTTGGCTGCGCGGGATCACCGCTTCGATGAAAATGTCGCTTGTCCCCTTGCTGGGGCAACCACTCTTGTGCAACTCGACACCGTCCTCGTCATGGCTTGAGGAGACATCCTCCTTCGGCTTGACCCGGATCATCTTGGCCTCACCGGACTTCAGCACTTCTTGTCCAACCTTGCGCACCGCTCCCTGCACACAGCTGCTGCCAACCCAGCCGATAAGATCGCCGCTGTCGGTGATGACCGCCTTGGCGCCGGGTTTCGCGGACGTGGCGTTGCGCGTCCACACCACCGTCGCCAGCGCATAGGCTTCGCTCGCACCCGCCTTCTTGATGAATGATTCCACCGCTTCCCTAGGGTCGTTCACCATCGCTCACATCCTCACAAGTTCGCTCTCAAGCGCGGCCAAGCTTTCCACATCGTGTGCCGATGCAAACAAATCCACATGCGGCAGCGCCGCCGCCATTCCACCGGCTTTGGGCTCGTAGCCTTTCTGACCAATCAAGGGATTGAGCCAGATAAGGCGTTTCGAGCGCCGCTTCAATGCCGCCATCTCCTGGGCCAGCTGTTCCGGCTCGCCCGTATCGAATCCGTCGGAAACGATAATCACCATGGAGCGCGACGTCAGGATCGATTTGGCGTATTGCGCGTTGAAATCGGCCAAGCATTCGCCGATCTTGGTGCCGCCCGACCAGCCCTGGGCCAACAGGGTCAGCCGGTCGGCGAATTTCTCCGGATCGCGCTCCATCAAGACGGTCGAGAGCTGCACCAAGCGGGTGTGGAAGGCGAAGGCTTCGGCTTGCTCGAATTCGGCCAGCACGGCGTGCATGAAGCGCAGGAAGAAGGTCGAGTGGAGATCCATCGATCCCGATACGTCCAGCAGCACCACCAGCTTGAACGGCTTTTCACGCCGCTCCCGGCGGTAGAGCTTGATAGGCGTGCCGCCCGAGCTGACCGACCTCTGCATCGTGCGGCGCAGGTCCGGCCGTTTGCCCTTCGGACCGAACCTGTATCGCCTGGCCCGCCTGTAGCGAATCTTTTTCGACAGCCTGTTGGCCAGGTCGCGCACTTTCTCCAGTTCGTCGCCGTCGGCCAGATGCGCCAAATCGGCGATCTCCGTATTTTCCGCTGACGAGGCGCCTTCGCTGCGTCCAGTGCCAGAAGCCTCTGAGCCCTCGTCGCCATCGCTCGGCGTCAGACTCTCCAGCAAATCGGCAAAGGCGCCTTTGGGATCGGGCTTGTTGGGCACATCCATGATCTTCGATGTACCGCTGGCGGCATCGCCGGCAATGACGGTTGAGGGTACGTCGTGCCTCAGCCAAAAATTGTGGAAGATCTTTTCGAATTTCGACCAATCCCGCACGTTTGAACAAAACACGCTGCGCAGGACCCAGTGCGCCTCGTCCTTGTTGAGCAAGTCGATGGTCGACAGCGCGGAAGCGGCTTCGACCACATCGCCACTGCCGATGACGAATTCATTGGCGCGCAACTCCCTGGCGAATTCGAGCATCCGCTGGTGGACCGGCATGCCGCCACCGCCATCAAGGGCCGAGAAATCAAGGTGTGCGCCATCGTTCATGTCAGGCCACTTTTTCGGCAATCATCTGCGCATATTCGGGCCCGATGGCATCGCGATCGTTGCGGGTCTTCAAAACGCACATCAGCGATTGATGCAAGGATTTGCCCTGGGACTCGATTCGAGTGACGTTGAGACCGATCAGCGCGGCTGCCCAGTCGAGGGTTTCGGCGATGCCGGGCTTTTTGAAGAGATCCTCATGCCGCAGCGCCTGGATAAAGCGCACGACTTGTCCAGCCAGCACATTGTCGATGTCGGGGTAGTGCGCTTTCAGAATGCGCAGTTCGGCCTCTTCATTTGGATAGTCGACGAAATGGTAGAGGCAGCGCCGTCGCAGCGCGTCAGACAGCTCGCGCGTGCCATTCGATGTCAGCACGACATAGGGGATGGTTTTGGCCTTGATGGTCCCGAACTCGGGAATGCTGATCTGAAAATCCGACAACACTTCCAGCAAATAGGCTTCAAATTCCTCGTCCGCCCGATCGACCTCGTCGATCAAGAGGACCGGCGGTTCGTCCTCCAGGATCGCCTGCAGCAGCGGCCGCTTGAGCAAAAAGTCTTCGCTGAAGATATGGCTTTCCTTCTGGGCCGCATCGAGATCGTCGTTTTCCAAGATCTTGATCGCCAGGATTTGGCGCTGATAGTTCCACTCGTAAATCGCGTTGGAAAAATCCAGCCCCTCGTAACACTGCAGGCGGATCAATTTTCGCCCCAGGGCCTCTGCGAGCGAGATGGCGACTTGCGTCTTCCCAACACCCGCATCGCCTTCCAGCAACAGCGGCCGCTCAAGCCGGTCCATCATGGCAATCGCCATGGCAAGTTGCGGGTCGGCGATATAGCCGACCTTTGCAAGCAACTCCTGAACGTGTTCGCGGTCTAACATCGTATCTCTAGATATAATGCGGTCCCGGCGCGATTTCACGAACCGGGACCGCTTTTGGTCAACAGGGAGTGGTGCTTAGGCGACCAATCCCAGCTCTTTGGCGTGTTCCCACAACCTTGGCGCCGTATGGGGCATTTGGGTGTGAACGCCGCCAAGCGCGGCGAATGCGTCGTTGACTGCGTTCGAAAACGCCGGAACCCCGCCCACATTGGGGCTTTCGCCGACGCCCTTGGCGCCGATCGGGTGGTGCGGGCAAGGCGTGACGGTGTGGTCCGTCGTCCAAACGGGCGTCTCGACCGCGGTCGGGATAAAGTAATCGAGGAAGCTCGCCCCGATCACATTGCCGGCTTCGTCGTAATCGATGATTTGACCCATCGCGATGGCGAAGGCTTCCGTCAGACCGCCATGAACCTGACCCTCGATGATCATCGGATTTATGCGCGTGCCGCAATCATCAAGCGCATAGAAGCTGCGGATCGCCGTCTCGCCTGTGTCCGCGTCGATATCGACGACGCAAATATAGGCGCCATAGGGAAAGGTGAAGTTCGGCGGGTCATAATACTCGACCGCTTCCAGGCCCATCTCCAAGCCTTCAGGCACGTTGGAGTAGGCGGCAAGCGCCACCTCCTTCATCGTCATCGCTTTGTCGGGCGCGCCTTTGACGCGGAAGGTATCGATGTCCCATTCGAGGTCTTTTTCGGAAACCTCCATGACATGGGCGGCGATCTTCTGGGCCTTGGCCCGCACTTTGCGCGCCGCATTGGCGCAAGCGGCGCCACCGACAGGCGTCGAGCGCGAGCCCCACGTTCCCATGCCATAAGGCGCGGTGTCCGTGTCGCCTTCCTCGATTTCGATATCGGCGGCAGGAATGCCCATCTCGGTCGATAGGATCTGCGCATAGGTGGTCTCATGCGCCTGACCCTGCGATTTGGTGCCGAAGCGGGCAATCGCCACGCCCGTTGGATGGACGCGCACCTCGCAAGAATCGAAGGTGCCCACAAGGCCAACCAGATCGCATACACGCGATGGCCCAGCGCCGACGATCTCCGTAAAGGTGCAAACGCCGATGCCCATCAGCGACCGCGACTTACCGGCCTTGAAGTCATCGAGCTTCTTGGCCTGCTCTTTGCGCAGCGCGTCGTAGCCCACCGACTTCATCGCTTTTTTGAAGGCAGCCGGGTAATCGCCGCTGTCGTATTGCAGACCGAAGGTGGTGGTGTAGGGGAACTGATCGGGCTTGATCAGGTTCTTCATGCGAAGTTCGGCCGGATCCATCCCCAGCTTCTGCGCCAAGATATCGACCATGCGCTCGACCATATAGATGGCCTCCGTCACCCGCAGTGAGCACCGATAGGCTACCCCGCCCGGCGTCTTGTTTGTGTAGACGCCGTCGACGCTGACGAAGGCATTGGGGATGTCGTAGGAGTTGGTGCAGATCATGAAGAGGCCGGCCGGGAACTTCGACGCGCTGACGCAGGCGTCGAAAGCGCCGTGGTCGGCCAATGTGTAGCACCGCAGGCCGGTGATCTTGCCGTCCTTGGTCGCCGACAGCTCACCCGCCATGTGGTAGTCGCGGGCAAAGGCCGTCGCCGACAGGTTTTCGATGCGGTCTTCGACCCATTTGACCGGTATGCCGAGCACGACCGTTGCGGCAATCGCCATGATGTAGCCGGGATAGACGCCGACCTTGTTGCCGAACCCGCCGCCGATGTCGGGCGCAATGATGCGGATCTTGTGCTCCGGCAACGGCGATATCAGCGCGGCCACCGTGCGCACCACGTGTGGTGCCTGGAAGGTGCCCCACACGGTCAGCGCGCCGTTGATCTTATCGAAGCTCGCTACGCAACAGGCGGTTTCCATCGGGCTCGCGTGGCACCTCTGGTAGGACACCATCTCCTTGACCGTAACGTCGGCATCCTTGAAGGCCTTGTCGGTCGCCTTTTGGTCGCCTGCCTCCCACGTCCAGATGTGGTTGGGATGCTTGCGCGGACCGTGACCGCCGACTTCCTTGGCATCCTTGATGTCTTCGCGCAATATCGGCGCATCCTTGTCCATCGCCTTGAACGGGTCGATGACGGGCTCGAGTTCATCGTATTCGACCTCGACCGCTTCGACGCCGTCGGCCGCCGCATAACGGTCGGTCGCGACGACGAAGGCGACCTCCTGCATCTGGTAGAGCACCTTTTCGTCTGCCAGCACCGCCTGCACGTCGCCGGCAAGCGTCGGCATATAGTGCAGATTGAACGGCTTCAGATCGTCGGCCGTCAGCACGGCCAATACGCCCGGCACCGCAAGCGCGGCATCTTTGTTGATCTTCTTGATGCGCGCGTGCGCATAGGGCGAACGCACGAAATCACCGTGCACCATATAGGGCAGCTTGATGTCGTCGACATAGTTGCCTTTGCCCTGGGTGAAGCGGGGATCCTCGACGCGCTTGCGCGACGTGCCGATTCCTTCAAGGGCTGCTTCGCGTTCTTTTCGGCTCGGTTGCTCGTTCATTCCGCAGCCTCCTTCATGTTCATTTGTTGGGCCGCAGCGGCTATCGCCTTGACGATGTTTTGATAGCCCGTGCAGCGGCAGAGATTACCGGAGATACCCGCCCTGATTTCGTCTTCCGTTGGGTTGGGGTTTTCCTGCAGCAGCCGTTGGGCCCGTATCAGCATGCCGGGCGTGCAGAACCCGCATTGCAAGCCGTGATTGTCCATGAAGGCTTGCTGCAATGGGTGCAGCGTGCCGTCGGCATTTGCCATGCCTTCGACGGTCAGAACCTGGCCGTCTTGGGCTTGGACCGCGAGCACGGTGCACGACTTGACCGATTTGCCGTTCAAATCGACCGTGCAGGCGCCGCAATGGGACGTATCGCAACCGATATGGGGTCCGGTTATGTTCAGGTGTTCGCGCAGCAGATGAATGAGCAGCGTGCGGGACTCCACCTCCGCCTCGACTTCGTTGCCGTTGACGGTGAGTGATACCTTGGTTTTTGCCATGTTCTCTTCTCCCTAGCTCGCGCGTTCGGCGGCTAAGCGAATGGCGCGCGCCACCATGACGCCGGCCATTTTTTTTCGATACTCTTCCGATCCGCGCATGTCGGCGACGGGAGAGGTGATGCCCTCGGCAAGGCTCGCGGCGCGGCCGATCGTCTCCTCGTTCAGCTCGGCACCGGCCAAGCTTTCTGAGGCTTCGGCTGCGTAAAGCGCGGTGTCGCCGACATTGGTGAGCGCGATCGATGCGCTCTGGCAGGTCGAACCGCTCATCGCGACGATGACGCCGGCCGCCGCTGTGGCGTAGTCGCCGACTTTGCGTTTCAGTTTGCTGTAGGCGTAACCATGGCCTGCCAGCGGTGTGGGGATGCGCACCAGGGTGAGCATTTCGCCGTCATTGAGCGCGGTATCGTAGACACCGTGATAAAACTCCCGCGCCGATACTTCGCGCGCGCCGCCGCTGCTGCTTTCGAGCACATAGGTGGCGTTCAAGCATTGCATCAAGCCGGGCATGTCGTTGCCGGGGTCGCCGTTTGCGACATTGCCGCCCAGCGTGCCGCAATAGCGAACCTGCGGATCGGCGATGAGTGCCGACGTCTCTGCGATGATGGGGCACGCCTTGCCGAGTTCGGCCGATGTCAGCAGCTCGTGCTGCGTCACCATGGCGCCGATTTCGATAGATCCGCCGCCGACCGAAATGTTCCGGAGCTCGGCGATCCCGCCAAGATCGACCAGATGTTCTGGCGCCGCGAGCCGCAACTTCATCATTGGAATGATGCTGTGGCCGCCGGCCAACGGACGGCAATCGCTGCCGAGCTCACTTAACATTTGAAGCGCCTCCTGTTTGGAAGAGGGCCTGTGATAATCGAATTGTCCTGGGATCATTCGCCAAACGTCCTCCCTACTGACCGGGCGTGTGCCCGTTGCATTGGCAGACCGGCCATATTCCGCCGCAACCGCGCGTCGCGACGCACGGCCACGCGGCGAAGACATCGCCGGTGAATGTCGTCAGTCTAAGCAAGCCTGATGTTTTGGTCGGGCGTGGCTGCACCAATGTCATCGCACGTGCATGAACAACCGCCTGCGCGCATGAAAAACGCGTCGTTCAAGGCCTGACCGAGTCGGCGCGACGTCCAGGCAATGACCGGTCCGCTAGGCGCAGTCGGCCAAGCGCATCTCTCTAAGCGCTGGAAACAACGGAAGAATAATCGGGCTCGAATTCGAGACGGTGCAAAATGCCCTTGATTTTGGCACGGCTCACCGGAACCGTCTTTTCGAAGCCCCCGTCCAGAATGAGGTAGCCCCTGTCGCCTTTCTTGCTGAAGCCTTGCACGTAGCGCAGGTTCACCAAATGCGATCGATGGGGTTGGGCGAACGGGCCGCCGTCGAGCAGCTTGGCGAGCTTGGAGATAGACAGATCGCAGAAATACTCGTCGCGTACATTGGTGACCAGCGTGTAATGGCCCTGGGCGGTCACCGTGATGATATCGCCCGAACTCAGATAGAGCGTTGCGCCGTTCTTGTGCACCGGAATGCGACGTTGGGCGGCGGCGTCTTGGGCAAGCGCGAATGCGGCGCCATTGCCCGCCTCGGGCAGGTCCAGATCGCCGGCCGGTGGGATATCAGGTGCGATATCAATAGGGTCCTGACGCTGTTCTTTTTCATCCGGCAGCGCCATCAGCAGAAACAGACCGCACAGCACGAAGGACACGACCGCCACCACAATGGCAAGATAGTCTTGCGTCAAAACGGGTGCCGCGAGTTCGGCAACGTCTTCAATCGGAACGAAGCTGGTCGAAAACATCGCCGCATAATGCATCGACGAGATGGCCAGGCCGAGGCTGATGCCGCCAAGCAATGTCTCGCCAAACGTCTTATGCCTAAAGGCGCACCAGAGTGCGCACGTGGAGGCCGCGACGGCTATCACGACCGCCGCCAAGACGCCGGAGGGTGAGTAATCTACGACGCAGCCCGCGCGAATGGCGCTCATGCCGATGTAATGCATCCCCACAATGCCCGAGCCCATGAACAAACCGCCGGCGGGAAGGCTTATATTCTTGAGCGGCCGGTAGCTCACCATGTAGAGGCCGAGGCCCGTCACCAACATGGCCGTGAGCGCCGATATGAGCGTGTAAAGAACGTCGTAATTGACGGCGATCGGCAGTTTGACCGCAAGCATCGCGATGAAGTGCATCGCCCAGATGCTGCCGCCAATGGCGATAGCGCCTTTGAGAACCCGCATTTTCAGATGGGAGCCATGGGACCACAGGGCGCCGGATGTCAGCGCCAGACCGGTGAACGAACCCATGATGGCAACTGCCACCGAAAGCAGCACCAAGAGGGGGTCATATTGAACGAGCATTTTCCTCCCGATATGCCGTCCGACCCTGTACTCCTGAAGCACAGAATAACCTGTGGATTAGTCGATAGTATCACAAAATTTGTTGAATGCAGAAGGTGCACACGCAATTTTGAGAAACACACTCCGAGCCTTCGATCGAACGTTGAATTTGCTTGTGAATTTCACGAGATCTGGGCGCAATTGCATGGTCGAAAGGCAGGGGCTCGGCCAGGTGGCGCCGGCGCGCCTGTTCCCGATCAGCTCGCCCGCTCGATTTCGACCGTCGCGTGGTCGATATCGAAACGCTCGATCAGCCGGCTCTTTATGCGCTCGGTCGCGGTCAGCGGATCGTGCCCGTCGGAGATCTCGGCGTGCAGGGTGAGGAGCGGTTGGCTCTGTGTCAGCGACCAGGCGTGTACGTGATGCACGCGAACCAGACCGGGCACGTGTTCGACCAGATCTTGTTTGATGTTCTCGACCGCAACACCGGCGGGCGTCCCTTCGAGAAGGATATGACCGCTCTCCTTGGCCAACCGCCAGGCGCTGCGAAACAGGATGAGGCCGACGACCATGGAGAGCAGCGGATCGATCGGCGTCCAGCCGGTGGTCAGGATCACGCCCGCTGCCGCCAGCGCGGCTAAGGAGCCCAGCAGGTCACCCAAAACATGCAGCATCGCGCCGCGAATGTTGAGGTTTTCACGGTCGGCGCCATGCAGCAGCAAGAAAGCTACGATATTGACGACCAGGCCCGCCAGCGCCACCGTCGCCAGCACCGACCCAAGAATCTCGACCGGTTCGTAAAGCCGGTGCAGAGCTTCGGCAAAAATCCAGCCGATGATCAAGAAAAGCGTGATGGCGTTGGCGAAAGCGACAAGAATCTGAAATCGGTGGTAGCCGAACGTGCGGTCATCGTCGGCCGGGCGCTCGGCCAGGCGGAATGCAAGCCAAGCAAACGCCAGCGAGGCAGTGTCGGTCAGCATGTGTGCAGCATCGGCGAGCAGCGCCAGCGAACCCGAAATCAACCCCCCGGCCACCTCCGCCAGCATGAAGCCGCCGGTGAGAAGCGCCGCCCAGAAGGTGCGGCGCCGATTGGCGCTAAGGTCGTGCTGCTGGCCCATGTCGTGCTGTCCTCAATGAGTCCCCGCTGGGACCGGTGATAATTGCGGCACGCGGCGCCTTGGCGCAAGATCACCGCGCGCAAGAACAACAAGGGGCGCGGCTCGGCATATGGCGCGCAATTCCAATCAGCAGACCCCGGCGGGTCGCGCCGGGTCTGGGTCGGTTGCGGGCCAGACCGCTCCCATGCCGGTGCTAAGCGGCGCATTCCTCTTGCTTATGGCGCTTGAGCTGCTGCGCATTTATGCGGCGAGCCCGCCGGTCGTCGTCCTCGCCAATGCCGGTGTCGTGCTGGTTCTCGCGCTTTGCCTTCCATTGGCGGTGAGTGGGCAGCGCGAACGGTTCTTGGTTCTGCTGGCCGTGCCGTTGGTCGCCGCGGTTCTGGTTCTGGCGGGCGATCCCTATGAGACCTTCTCGCGTGCATTGGCTCAGGCGGGGTTCCTGATGTCGTTCATCCTGTTGCTCGGCCTATTGCGCGAAGCCGCGCTGACCTCGCCGGCTGTTTTGGCATGCGGCAGCTATCTCACCCGGCAACGCGAGGGCTTGCGTTATATGAGCCTGCAAGGCGGCTCTCACCTTCTGGGCGTGATCATAAATGTCGGCGCGATCGCGCTGTTGGCGCCATTGGTGCAACGCGGCGTGCGCGCCCACGCCGGTAAGGCGGGGCTCGATGCACGCGCTGCCGTTCACGAACAACGCCAGCTTGCCGCACTGCTGCGCGGAATGCCCTGGGTGATCGTTTGGGCGCCCACCACCGTGACCCAGGCCCTGTTGCCGAGCGTCATAGAGGGCATCGAGGGACCGCGTTTTTTGTTTCTGGGACTGATCGTGGCGGCGATCGTCTTCGTGTTGGGGGCCCTCGAAGATCAGGTCCGTTGGCGCCGCCGATTGCGTGCGCTCGAAAGCGATGAGCGCGAACAACGCGGCACGCGCGGCCCCTTTCCCCGGCGCGCATTCATCGATCTGTTGGGCGTTTGCGCCGCCTTCGCCGGCCTGGCAATCGCCGTTGTGCTGCTGGCAGGCGTTCCGACCGTTGCCGCGCTCATGGTCTCCGCGCCGGTCATGCTCGTGGTCTGGCTCATCGCCCAGCATGCCGGCGAACCAGGCTCCAATGCCCGCGCGGCGCTCCTGGGCCAGCTGCGCCACATAGCCGGTCAGGCGATTCCCAATCAGCGGCGCGAAATTATGATTTTGGGCCTATCGGGTTTCATCGGCATTTGCCTGGCCGCCATCGCACCGGTTGACCAGTTCGCCGGCTTGCTGCGCAGCGCTGGTCTACCGCCCTGGGTGCTGCTCTCATCGCTGCCGGTCATTGTCTTCGCCGGTGCTCAGGTCGGGCTCACGCCGATCATAAGCGTTGTGGTGCTGGCGAGCGTGTTCGGCGCCATGCCGGAGGCCCCCGTCGACCCGACGCTGCTCGCACTGGCGCTCGCCGCCGGTTGGGCGCTCGCCATGATCGGCGGGCCGTTCTCCTCGCTTGTGTTGCTGCTATCACGCATCAGCGGATACGGCACCATCCAGATCGCCTGGACGTGGAACCTGCTCTTTTCGACTCTGACCATCGTGGCGCTCACCGCGTTTTTTGCCCTGCTCGCCCCGTGAGGCTTCAGTCAGACCCGCCCGACAGCTTCATGACGAACGGATTGCCGGTGTCCTCGGCCGTGCTCACCCAGACGCTTTTGGTCTCAAGATACTCCTCGATGCCGGTGAGCCCGTTTTCGCGGCCCAGACCGCTTGCCTTGAAGCCGCCGAAAGGCGAGGTCATGGAGACCGCCCGATAGGTGTTGATCCAGACCGTTCCCGCCCGCAGGCGCTTGGCCATCACCGTGGCGCGCGTCAAACTTTCCGTCCACACGCCGGCCGCCAGGCCGAACAACACGTCGTTGGCGATCTCGACGGCCTCTTCTTCGTCGCGAAATGCAATGACCGACAGGATGGGTCCAAACACCTCCTCCTGCGCGATCCGCATGTGGTTCTTGACCCCGGTGAAGATCGTCGGCTTGACGAACCATTTGCCGCCGCGCTCGCCCGCGCCCGCCGCCTCGCCGCCCAGCACGCATTCGGCGCCGTCGGCCTTGGCGATGTCGATATAGTCGAGCACTTTCTGGTACTGCCCAGGCGTCGTCACCGGCCCAACCTGGGTCTCGAAGTCCTGCGGGTCGCCCATCCGCGCCGCCGATGCCGTCGCGATCAATTTGTCCATGAACTCGTTGTGAATCGACTCCTGCAGCAACAAGCGTGATCCGGCGATGCAGGTCTGGCCCGTCGCCGCGAAGATGCCCGATATCGCCCCGTTGACCGCGGCATCGAGCTTGGCGTCGTCAAAAATAATGTGAGGCGACTTGCCGCCGAGCTCGAGCGTGACCCGCTTGAAACTCGCCGCCGCCGCCTGATAAACGCGACGGCCCGCCGCCTCGCCGCCGGTGAATGCCACCTTGGAGACCTTGGGATGGGTCACGAGCGGTTCGCCCACCTCCGGTCCAAAGCCCGTCACCACATTGACGACGCCCGGCGGCACGCCCGCTTCCTCGAAAACGTCCATCAGCTCGAGGATCGAGGCAGAGGTGAATTCGGATGGCTTGATCACCATGGTGCAACCCGCCGCCAATGCCGGCGCGATCTTCCAGGAGGTGAGCATCAACGGCGAATTCCAAGGGCTGATCATGGCGCAGACGCCCACTGGCTCGCGCAGCGTGTAGTTGAATGTGTCGGCTTTGTCGGATGGGATGACGGCGCCCTCGATCTTGTCGGCGAGCCCGGCGTAATAATAGTACCACTCCGGTAGATAGCGGGTTTGGGCCAACATCTCCGAGATAAGCTTGCCGTTATCGCGCACCTCGACGCGGGCGAGTTCCTCGGCCTTGCCCGCGATCAGATCGCCGATCCGCCGCATCAGCTTGCCGCGGGCAGTAGCGCTCATCTCGGGCCATGGCCCGGTGCTGAAGGCCCGGTCGGCTGCTTCGACCGCGAGGTTCACGTCATCGGCTCCACACCGCGGCAGCGTCGCCCAGGGCGCGTCTGCATAGGGGTCGTGGCTTTCGAAACGCTCGCCCGAGACCGCATCGCGGCGCTCGCCATTGATATAAATTTGGTAGGTTTTTTGGCTCGCCATGAGCGTCCTCCGAAATTAATTTGTCGACCCCGAAACACCGCGCCCACCAGCTTGCTCTGGCCCGAATTGCCGTACAAGGTCTTTTGAGCAATGGGCGCGTGCAGGCTCGATCTAGGGTGTCGAAAGCCGCGCCAAGGCGTTGCGGTTGAACTGGGCGGAGTCTGGACTGAAACAGCAGAACACGACCTGCTCGAACCGCTGCTCGGCCGCGATCTCGTCGAGCACGGTCGCGACCGCGATATGAGCCGCGCGCTCTGCCGGAAAACCATAAACGCCCGTTGAGATGGCTGGGAAGGCGAGCGACCACAGCGACCGACCGGCCGCCAGACCGAGGCTCGAGCGGTAACAGCTCGCCAACAAAGCGTCCTCGCCCCGCTCGCCGCCGCTCCATATGGGTCCGACTGTGTGGATCACGTTCCGGGCGGGCAGAGCGTAAGCCTGCGTGATCTTGGCCATACCCGTCTGGCAGCCACCAAGTTCGCGGCACGCCTCAAGCAAATTAGGACCCGCGGCGCGATGAATTGCGCCATCCACGCCGCCGCCGCCCAACAGGGACTCGTTGGCGGCATTGACGATTGCATCGAGCGCAAGGGTCGTGATGTCGGCCTCGATGATGTCGATCCGATGCGGCATGGCTACGGGTTTAGCACGTGACGCAAACGGCGCGCCCTGCTAGAAATGTGATAATATAACTTTTCACCGCTAGTCCCCGGGTAGCCAATGGCGAAATTACGTTTTCCCGCGCCCGACCACGACCACCGGGCTTGCCTGTCCGCCAGTCTGGCGCGGGCGGAAAACGCTTATGTCGAGGCAGGTGGCCGCTTGACGGAGTTGCGCGCAAGCGTGTTGCGCGAACTGGCCGCGAGCCACCAAGCACTGGGGGCCTATGACGTCATCCAGCGTCTTTCTGCCGCCGGCAGGCGCGTCGCGCCTATTTCGGTCTACCGGGTGCTCGACAGCCTTCTCGAGGTCGGGCTTGTTCACCGAATCGAAAGCCGCAACGCTTTCATCGCCTGCCACGCGCCCCACGACGAACGCCGTCCCATTCTTTTTCTGGTTTGCGATGTTTGCGGAACGGTGGCGGAGACGGGCGAGGCCGGGCTTAACGAAGCTCTGCAGTCGGCCGCCCAAAACGCCAAGTTCACGCTGAACGACACAGTTCTCGAAATGACGGGCTTGTGTGAACACTGTGCCGGAAGGGATGGCGCGGGTGGTCTCTGATCGTAGCAAAGGCGAGATGCTGCTGAGTGCACACGGGCTCAGCTTGACGCGCGGTTCACGCAAGCTGCTGGAGGACATCGACCTGGAATTGCGCGCCGGCGAGGTTGTCACGCTCATCGGGCCCAACGGAGCGGGGAAGACGACGCTTGTGCGGGTGCTGTTGGGTCTGGAGACCGCCGACCAAGGCGAAGTGGTGCGGGTGCCGGGATTGCGCATCGGCTACCTGCCGCAGCGCTTCGAGCGCGACGCCACCATACCTTTGACCGTGCGTCGCTTTTTGACGCTGTCGAAACCGGCCGGAGACGATGAGATTGCCGACGTGCTGAGCGAAGTCGGCGCTTTGGCTCTGGCCGAGGCCCAAATCGCCGATCTCTCCGGCGGCGAGTTTCAACGCGTGGCGCTTGCCAAGACGCTGATCGGCAGCCCGGCCCTGCTGGTATTGGACGAGCCCGTGCAGAACGTCGACTACACCGGCGTGGCCGCGCTCTACCGCCTGATCGGCGAGATTCGCTCCAGACGCGGTTGCGGCATTTTGATGGTGAGCCACGACCTGCACGTTGTGCTGGGCGAAAGCGATCGGGTGATTTGCCTCAACACCCATATCTGCTGCTCCGGCGTGCCCGAATCGGTCACCAAGCATCCTGAATACATCAGCCTTTTTGGCGATGGCGCGGCCGAAGCCTATGCCATCTACGCGCACGACCACGACCACAGCCACGGCCTTTCGGGTGACGTTACCCACGACCACCACGACGAACGTTCGGGCTGATTTGGTGCAGGGGATTATGGTCGACGACTTCGTTATCAAGGCGATCATCGCCGGGGTCGGCATTGCGGTCGTCGCCGCGCCGCTCGGCTGCTTTATCGTCTGGCGGCGCATGGCCTATTTCGGCGCGACCATCGCCCATAGCGGACTGCTCGGTGTCGCTCTCGGCCTGTTGCTGGCGATTGACCTCACCATCGGCGTCGTGGCCGTCGCGCTCGCGCTTTCGGGCCTGCTTATCGTGTTGCAACGCCAGCGGCTGCTGCCAACCGACACGCTGCTCGGTATCTTGGCTCATGTGGCGCTCGCCGGTGGATTGATCGCCGCCGCCCAGGTCTCAGGCGGCCGCCTCGATCTGATGGCCTACCTGTTTGGCGATATCCTGGCCGTCAGCAACCGCGAACTGCTTTGGATCTACGGCGCGGGCACCGGCATATTGGGCCTGACCGTTTGGATATGGCGCCCGCTGCTGGCGGTCAGTCTGCACGAGGAGTTGGCCCAGGCCGAGGGCATCAACGCGCCGCTCATCGACGCCGCCTTCATGCTGCTGCTGGCGCTTACCGTGGCGCTCGCCATGAAGCTGGTAGGCATTTTATTGATCGCTTCGCTCTTGGTCATTCCGGCCGCCGCCGCCAGGCCCTTCGCCAAGACGCCCGAGCAAATGGCGGTTTTTGCGGCGCTCGTGGCCGCGATTTCGGTGGTGTTGGGCATCGGCGCGTCGCTCGCCGCCGACACGCCTGCCGGACCCTCGATTGTCATGGCGCTCGCCTTGCTGTTCATGTTCTCTCTGTTGAAGGTGTTCGGCACGCCGGGCCGCTAGATGCGGTGCGCAACTGGCCACGGCCGAACCAAGTGCGCTATCAAGGGCGGACTGAAACCCGAGCCCGAAACGGGCTTCATGGTGGCGGTCCTGGATCGCAACGCATCAAGGTTATGAGCAACATGGAGATCAAGCGCCGCAAATCGGTTGGCGTCGATGTGGGCGGCATCAAGGTGGGCGGCGATGCGCCGGTCGTCGTGCAGTCCATGACCAACACCGACACTGCCGACGTCGCGGCGACGGTCGATCAAGTGGCAGCACTTGCCCGCGCGGGCTCCGAACTGGTGCGCATCACCGTCGACCGGGCGGAGGCCGCAGCGGCGGTGCCTGAAATCCGCGAACGCCTGGCCAAACAGGGCCTCGATGTCCCGCTGATCGGTGATTTTCACTATATTGGCCACACGCTGCTCGCCGACCATCCCGCCTGTGCCGAGGCGCTGGCCAAGTACCGTATCAATCCGGGCAATGTGGGTTTCGGCGAGAAGCGCGACGCCCGCTTCGCCCAGATCATCGAGATCGCCCTGCAGCACGGCAAGCCAGTGCGCATTGGCGTCAATTGGGGAAGCCTGGACCAGGACCTGTTGACCCACCTGATGGACGAGAACGCCACCTCGAAGACGCCGTTGGAGGCGCGCGCCGTGGTTCATGAAGCCATGGTTCGATCGGCCCTGATGAGCGCGGATCTGGCAAAGACCCTCGGGCTCGGCGACGACAAGATCATCCTATCGGCCAAGGTGAGCGCGGTGCAGGACCTGATCCATGTCTACCGGGCTCTGGCTTCGCGCTCGGATCTGGCAATTCACTTGGGCCTGACCGAAGCCGGAATGGGCAGTAAGGGCATCGTCGCCTCGTCGGCCGCATTGGCGGTGTTGCTGCAAGAAGGCATTGGCGACACCATCCGTATTTCGCTGACCCCCGAGCCCGGCGGCGACCGGACAAACGAAGTGCGCGTCGCTCAGGAATTGCTGCAAACCATAGGTCTGCGCGCGTTCGCGCCGGTAGTCGCCGCCTGTCCCGGTTGCGGGCGCACAACAAGTTCGCTGTTCCAGGAGCTGGCCCGTGACATTCAGGATCATATACGCGAGGCCATGCCCGAATGGCGAAACCGATACCCAGGCGTGGAGACGCTGAGCGTCGCTGTCATGGGCTGCATCGTCAACGGACCAGGCGAAAGCAAGCACGCCGATATCGGCATCTCGCTGCCAGGCACCGGTGAGACGCCGGCGGCGCCCGTCTTCATCGATGGCGCCAAGGCCGTTACGTTGCGCGGACCCAACATCGCCGACGACTTCAAGAAAATGGTCGCCGACTACATCGAAAAGCGCTTCGGTCAAAGCTGAAGGACGCCGAAGAAATGGGGCCGGCTCCCGTCCTCAGTGCGCCCGGCGTACGGCAAACCGGGCCGCCTCGGTCAGGGTTGCGACCTCGGCGCCAAATGGCTCGAGCGCGGCGATGGCCCGGTCTTCGAGCACCTTAAGCCTGGCGCGCGCGCCATCTGAACCCAGCGCCGCCACCATTGTGGCCTTGCCCGCCGCCTCGTCCTTCTGCGCGGCCTTGCCGAGCCGTTCGGCTGTTCCCTCCAAGTCGAGCAGATCGTCGGCCAACTGAAATGCCTCGCCGAGCGCTGCGCCATAGCCCTTGAGCGCATCGCGTTGAGTGGGACCAGCCCCGCCCAAAATGGCGCCCGCCTCGCAGGCATATCTGATGATAGCGCCGGTTTTCAGCGCGTGGATGGCGCTCACTTGCCCGGTCTCGAGCTGCAATCCTTCGCTCGCCAGGTCGAGCGCCTGCCCGCCGGCCATCCCCCGCCAACCAGCCGCCTGGGCCAACTGCAACACGAGTTCGGCGCGAATCTGAGCATCGGTATGATTGTGCGGGTCGGCCAGGATTTCAAACGCGAGGGTGAGGAGCCCGTCGCCGGCCAAAATTGCGGTCGCCTCGCCGAATGCGACATGGACACTCGGCCGGCCGCGGCGCATGGCGTCGTCGTCCATGACCGGAAGATCGTCGTGAATGAGCGAATAGCAATGGACGCATTCGAGCGCACATGCCGCATCCAACGACCGGGTATAATCGACGCCGAAAAGGGCCGCGCTTTCCATCAGCAGAAAGGGTCGGATTCGCTTTCCCCCGCCAAGAGCGCCATACCGCATGGCCGCCACGAGATCGTCTGCTTGCGTGCCATCGCCCGGCGCCGGGCCGAGCAACTGGGCAAGCCGCGCCTCGACCCGTCGCGCAACATCGTCACGTTTGTCTGAAAAGCTCATGAAAGAAACTCTGGCGCGATCAAATGAACCAACTTGAGCGCGTTTCATAACACGTTGCAGAGTATGCCAACCAGCGAGTACAAGACGGAACAATGGCCGATTCACAGCCGTCGAACCGCCTTCAGGCAAGCCTATCCGCGCACCCTGACGGGCACCACAGGCGCATGGCACTTGCCATAGCCGCGCTCATACTGGCCGTGCCGCTTGCGCTGATCGTAATTTATCGGTTCGTCGACCCGCCCCTATCGACGTTGATGCTGGGCCGCATGGCGACAGGCGGCTCCGTCAGTCAAACCTGGGTGCCGCTCAGCAAAATTTCTCCACACCTCGTCACCGCCGTCGTCGCCAATGAGGATTCGCGGTTTTGCATGCATTGGGGCGTCGATTGGAGCGCCGTCGAGGAGGCGATCGATGAGGCTGAGGAGAAAGGCACCCACCCACGCGGCGCCAGCACCATTCCTATGCAGGTCGCCAAGAACCTTTTTCTCTGGCCCCAGCGCTCCTATGTGCGCAAGGCCATCGAAATACCGATGGCTTATACGCTCAACGCGGTTTGGCCGAAGCGCCGCATGGTGGAGATCTATCTCAACATCGCCGAATGGGCGCCAGGCGTATATGGCGCCGAGGCTGCCGCCCGCCACCACTTCGGCAAGAGCTCTGCCGCGATCTCAAAGCGTGAGGCGGCCTTGCTCGCCGCCGCCCTTCCCAACCCCTATGTTCGACACGCCGGTCGCGCTGGCCCCAAGACCCGTCGTCTGGCCCGCCATATCGAGCGCCGCGCAGCCAAAGCAGCGCCGTATTTCGCTTGCATAGCACCGCGATAAGGCGGCCGCGATGCGTCTGGCCATTCGACATGAATGCCAGTATAAGGAGCCGCGCCCGCATCAAGCGGCCACAAGACGACAGTTTTCAGCCACTCCTGGAGAATTTGGACCATGGCGGTACCCAAAAGAAAGGTCTCGCGCAGCAAGCGCGGCAGCCGGCGTTCAGTCGACGCCATCAAACGTCCGAGTTACATCGAGGACAAGGAAAGCGGCGAGCTGCGGCGCCCTCACCACATAGACGTGAAGACGGGCATGTACCGCGGCCGGCAAATTCTCGAGCCGAAAGACGATTTATAGGCCAATTTCTCTGGTTTCGTGGCGTTTTAAGGCGTTGCCGGCGGCGGCCGGTGCGGCCACGAGAGCGGGTTCGGGCCCGGATCCGGCTGCGACGATGATCGCAAGAGGAGGTTGCCATGATGTTTCTGAGCTTGCCTTGGCTATTGCTTGCCGTTGTCGGTTACAACGCCGTCGTTTTCTTCACCCAGATGCCGCTGAATGCGCCCATGGCAGAAGTCGCCATGATCTCAGGCGGACTATGGGTCATCACGCTCTCCGACGTGCTGATCGCAGTCACGTTGTTCTTGCTGTTTATTGAGATTCTCAAGGCCACCCAAACCGGCGGCAACTCCCTCGTCGATCACGCGCTTTCGACGGTGGTGTTCATCATTTGCCTGATCGAATTCCTGGTCGTGCCCGAAGCCGCCACGTCGCTGTTCTTCATCATCACCCTGGTCGCGCTGATCGACGTGATAGCGGGATTCTCAGTGACGATCCGGGCTGCGCGCCGCGATTTCTCGGTCGGTCCCGGCGCCCACTGACATCCATGGGCGCGGGTCCGCGTCAGGTCTTGATATTGGTGACAACGCCCAGAGTCTGCCAATTGCGCTTGATCGATGGGGCCGCATAGCCATTGGCCGCGGCCCGGCGCCGTCGCTGCCGGGCGCGCCGGGATACGCTGATATCGTCATATTGCAGCGCCAGCTGCGTAAGAAAAGCCGCGAGCGGCCTGTGATGCAGCAGTTTGCCGCGCTGCCTCCCCGAGCCAGGCCCGCCGGCGCCCTCTATCGGCGCCACGTCCTCGACATTGGATGAGGCGACAGGGACAGGCAGCGCACGGTGCCGTGCCGTGCCCGAATCGCCTTTTATGCCGCTGGCTCTTATCTCCAATGCCTTAACCCTTGTCCCGTTGTGACACATTGAGTACTCAACGGCGCAAAATCCGGGCCAAGAATGCGATTTGCCATAGCGGCGCTGATCGGACGAACCGGCTTGCAACTCAAAGATTTGGTGCTTTCTTAAGGTTTCCCGCCGAGACTGAGAGTGACGTGATCATCGCATCGTTTTGATCGAACGCGCCACAACATGGTTGTTGGGCGCAGGGTCGCGGGCCAATCGGGGGTTGAGTGCATTGAGTCTTACCACGGTAGGGCAGGCCCGAAACGGGACGCCACAGGACAATTCGCAGGAAACCACGCCGCAATCTGCCACGGCTGATCGTGGCGGCACCGATCAAGCGGCAGCGCAGATCTCCGCACCGGTTGTGGACTTCGATTTCATCGGCGCGCTCAACGCCGCCAGCGAAGTCGCCTATCAGTGGGATATCGCGGCCGATTCCATCGTCTGGTCGCCAAACTTCGCCGACGTGATCGGGATCGCCGATTTGTCGGCGATACGCAAGTCAGGCGCCCTCAACATGTTGATCGCCCCCGATTATGCGGAGCGTCGCTATGAAGCGATCGCCGGCTCCCAGTTGGTCGATGACGGTTACGGAGTGAGTTACCGCATTCAATATCTACTCAAACCCGAAGGCCGCAGGCAGGCAGCGTCGCTGTGGATCGAGGAACACGGCCGCTGGCACGTGGGCGGGTCGGGAAGACCTGAGAAAGCCAATGGCGTGCTGCGAGTGATAACTGATCGTCATGAGGAGGAGCAGAGGCTGCACTTTCTCAGTTGCCACGACGATCTCACCGGTCACATCAACCGCACGCGTCTGACCGAAGAACTTGGCAATTTGCTGCAAATCATCGAAGCGACCCAATCAGGCGGCGCATTTCTGATGGCCAGCGTCAACAACCTGTCGCACATCAACAAGACTTATGGGCTCGGTATCGGTGACGAGGTGATATCCATCGTCGGCCGGCGGCTGGAGGGCTGCCTGCGGGAACGCGACAAAATCGGCCGATACGGTTCGAACAAGTTCGGCATCGCGCTTTCAAACAGCGGCGCCGAAGAACTCGTCGTGATCGCAAGCCGCCTGTTGAAAGCCGTTCAAGGATCAATCATCGAGACGTCAGCCGGTGCGCTCTCAACCACCGTTTGTCTGGGCGCTGTTTTGGTGCCCCAACAGGCCAATACCGTGCAACAGGCGTTCAATTGCTCGCTGGAGGCGCTCGAATGGGCGCGCGCCCGCGGCAGCAGCGGATTTGCGGTTTTCAAGTCCTCGCAAGCCCGCGAGACCCAACGTCAGCGCAACATGGCAATCGCCGACCAGGTGTTGCAGGCGCTCAACGAGGGCCGCATGTGTCTGTCGCTGCAGCCGGTGGTGCGTATGAGCGACCGCAAGCCCGCCTTCCATGAGTGCCTGCTCAGCATGAAAGAGCCCGATGGCAGTCTTATCAGCGCCAGCGAATTTATTCCGGTGGCCGAAGAACTGGGCTTGATTCATATGCTCGATAGGCGTTCGCTCGAGTTGGCGGTTGAGTTCCTGAAATCGACGCCCGACATTCGTATTTCACTCAATGTCTCGGCTCAGACCACGGCGAACACCGAATGGCTGACCAATTTATGCCGTCTGACCGCGAACCAGCGCGCCCTCAATGAGCGGCTGATGATCGAAATAACCGAGACGGCCGCCTTGCATGAGGTCGAGGAGAGCATCAGCTTTGTCGACGGTCTCAAGCATCTTGGTTGCAGCGTGGCGATTGACGATTTCGGCGCTGGCTATTCGACGTTCAAGAATCTTCGCGTACTCGACATCGACGTGATCAAAATCGACGGCTTCTTCATCAAGAATATCGCAGAGAGCCCCGATGATCAGGTCTTTGTGCGGATGCTGGTCGAGCTTGCCAATATCTTTGGGATGGAAACAGTGGCCGAGTGGGTCACTGATGAAGCCGGCGTAACTTTCTTAGAGAACGCGGGTGTCACCTACATGCAGGGCTATATGTTCGGTGAACCTCGGCTGCTCGATCAATCCGATCAGACGGTCGCTGGCCAGCAGTAAAGGGCGCGCGCAAGCCTTACGCCGTGACAGTCAACGTCGGGACAATTTGTCGAGTTTGTCCTGCATGTCGCTCAACTGCTCTTTGAGCGATGCAATATCATCATCATTCGTGCCGGCGCCTGCCATTTGGGGCTCAGCTTGGCGTTGGTCTGCGTTCGCCGGTTTGCCATCGGTTTGGCCCGACGTTTCCGTGCTGGCGAAGGGATTAAACATGCCCAGCGCCTTGTCGAACATCGCCAAGTTTTGTCGGGTTTGTTGTTGTATGGCATCGAGCGTCGCGGTGCCGAGCGAATTGGCAAACTGCTTTTGGTACTTGTCCTGTTGGCTGGTCAGCGTGTCGAGGCTGTATTCAAGATAGCTCGGAACCAGTTTTTCGATGCTGTGTCCGTAGAAGCGTATCAGCTGGCGCAGGAAGGGAATGGGAAGCAAATTTTGCCCCCGGCTTTCTTGTTCGACGATGATTTGGGTCAGAACCGCGCGTGTGAGGTCCTCGCCCGTCTTGGCATCGTAGACCACGAAATCGCGCTCCAACCGCACCATCTCAGCCAAATCGTCGAGCGTCACATATGAGCTGGTATCGGTATTGTACAGACGCCTGTTGGCGTATTTTTTGATGGTGACAGGTTCCATCGGCGATCTGCTATCCTCGGCCTCGACAACAATGCTCACTGGAGCCAGTCGTGTCGACGATCCATACAGGCACTCAACTCGGACATGCCCTCGAACGATTGGGTCCCGGCACTCCGTTTGCGAATTTTATTTCGCACCGCGACATAAATACCATATCTATTGTGCAGGGCACCAGAGACATTCGTGTCCACCTTGCGCGCAGGGATTCGGTACGCTGTGATTGATGTTGTCAGGTAAGAAAATGCGGCCTGGTTTGGTCGGGTAATTGGAGAAACTGGATGGGTGACAAAGAAACGATTGTGATTGCCGGCGCGGCGCGCACCCCGGTTGGATCCTTCAATGGATCGCTGAGCGCATTGCAAGCCCACGAATTGGGAGAGACGGCAATCCGCGCTGCTCTCGAGCGGGCAAAGGTCGAGGCGGGCGACGTCGATGAGGTGATTTTGGGCCAGATCTTGACGGCCGGCGAAGGGCAAAACCCTGCCCGTCAGGCCTCTATCGGCGCTGGCATTCCCGTCGAAGCGCCTGCCTGGAGCATGAACCAGCTGTGCGGTTCGGGTCTGCGCGCGGTGGCGCTGGGCGCCCAGCAGATCTCCTTGGGCTCCTCCAATGTGGTCGTCGCCGGCGGCCAGGAGAGCATGAGCCGCGCCCCCCATTGCGCTTATATGCGGCAAGGCAAAAAAATGGGCGCGCTCGAGCTCGTCGACACGATGCTGACCGATGGCCTGATGGATGTCTTTAACGGCTACCACATGGGCAACACGGCCGAGAACGTCGCGCGCCAGTGGCAAATCACCCGCGACGAGCAGGATCAGTTCGCCGTCGACTCCCAAAACAAGGCCGAAGTGGCCAAGAAGGCCGGCAAATTCAATGACGAAATCGCGCCCGTCACCATCAAGTCCCGCAAGGGCGAGACGGTGGTGAGCGAGGATGAATATATCCGTGAAGGTGTGAAGCTGGCGGACGTGGCCGGCATGCGCGCGGCCTTCGACAAGGAGGGCACGGTCACGGCGGGAAATGCCAGCGGCATCAATGACGGCGCCGCCGCGGTCGTGCTGATGACCGGCGTCGAGGCCGAAAAGCGCGGCATCGCGCCGATCGCCCGCATCGTCTCGTGGGCCCATGCAGGCGTCGATCCGGCGATCATGGGCACGGGACCCATTCCCGCATCGCGCAAGGCGCTCGAGAATGCCGGCTGGGGCATCGATGATCTCGACCTGATCGAGGCCAACGAGGCTTTCGCGGCCCAGGCATGCGCCGTCAACAAGGATCTCGGTTGGGACGTCTCGAACGTCAACGTCAACGGCGGCGCCATCGCCATTGGACATCCGATAGGCGCCTCGGGCGCGCGCGTGCTCGTGACGCTTTTGCATGAAATGCAGAAACGCGATGCCAAGAAGGGTCTGGCCACGCTCTGCATCGGCGGAGGCATGGGCATTGCCATGTGTATTGCCCGCGATTGAAGCCGTCCCGGAGGCCAAGCGCGACCGTTTGCCACGCGCCGAAAGTGCAGGGTTCGCCTGGCTAAACCGGTGATTAGACTGAGGTATTGGGGCAAGGGACAATTACTGGAGCGAGCGAATGGCGCGGGTGGCGGTTGTTACTGGTGGTACGAGAGGAATCGGCGCGGCGATTTCGGTCGCCTTGAAGGCGGCTGGATATCAAGTGGCGGCGACCTATGGCGGCAACGATGCAGCCGCAAAGGAGTTCCACGAGGCAAACGCCATTGCGGTATTCAAGTGGGATGTCGGCGACGCCGAGGCCTGTGTGGCGGGCTTGGCCAAGGTCGAGGCCGAGCTGGGTCCCATCGACGTGCTGGTGAACAATGCCGGCATCACCCGCGACGCCATGCTGCACAAGATGGATTTCGACAAGTGGTCGGCGGTGATCCGCACAAATCTCGATTCGCTCTTTTGCATGACGCGTCCGCTGATCGAGGGCATGCGAGAACGCGGCTTTGGCCGCATCATCAACATCTCGTCGATCAACGGCCAAAAGGGTCAGATGGGGCAAACCAACTATTCGGCCGCCAAGGCGGGCGTCATCGGTTTCACCAAGGCATTGGCACAAGAAACGGCGCGCAAGGGCATCACTGTCAATGCAATTGCACCGGGCTACATCAACACAGAAATGGTGGCCGCCGTGCCCCAGGACGTGCTCGAGAAATCGATCATTTCATTCATCCCGGTGGGTCGTCTGGGTGAGGCCGAAGAGGTGGCGCGCTGTGTTGTGTTTCTGGCGGCCGACGACGCCGCCTTCGTAACCGGCTCAACGCTCACCGTAAACGGCGGCCACTACATCACTTAAAGCTCAGGTCTCGCCGGGGCTCCAGCCCTCGGGCGCGAGCTCGAAGCTATCGAACTCGAACGCGGGCGCCACCGTGCATCCCACGAGGCTCCAAACGCCCAAGCTCATGGCGCTCTGCCAGGCGTCCTTGGGCACCGCCAATTGCGGGCGTTCGCCGGCCTGCAGCGACGGACCCAAGTGCGAGGTTTGGGCCTGCTCGCCGTCTCGCGCTATCGACATCGCCAGAGGCGCGCCCGCATACCAATGCCAGACCTCGACAGCGTCTATCCTGTGCCAGCGGGAGATCACGCCTTCGCTCAACAGAAAGTAGATGGCGCTTGAATCAGCCCGCCCATCGGCGCGCTCGCTGCCGCGGAATGTCTCGGCGTAATGTCCGCCCTCGGGATGGGGCGTCAGACCGAGCAGCGCGATCACGTCGCTGGCCGAAAGAAGCGTGCCTGCTTCCTCTGCGCTCACGCGGCGTCCTTGCGCCGCCTGACTTCGGCAAAGACCTGCCAGTCCTCCGCTTGCTCCAAACCGAGCCGGGCGCGGATTTCGGCGCTCGAAGCGCGCAGAAACGGGTTGGTCTCGAGTTCGCGCCCTATCGTTGTCGGCACCGTCGGCTCGCCCTTTTCGCGCAACATCCTGATCTCTTGTACGCGCGCTTGCAGGGCTTCGTTCTCGGGTTCTATCGTGATGGCGAATTCGGCGTTGGAGAGCGTGTATTCATGGCCGCAATAAATCGCCGTATCGGGCGGAAGGCTTCGCAGCTTGTCCAGCGAACGCCACATCATCTCGGCCGTGCCCTCGAACACGCGCCCGCAGCCAAGCGCAAACAACGCATCGCCGACGAAAGCGACCTTGGCGTCGGGCAGATGGTAGGCGATGTGTCCGGTGGTGTGGCCGCCCACCTCGATCACTTGAACCCGACAAGACCCGAATTCGTGGGCATCGCCCTCGGCGAGCTTAACGTCGATGCCGGGCACCTTGTCGGCCTCGCCCCTTGGTCCAACAACCTCACAGCCGGTCTCGCCCTTGAGTTCCTCGATGCCGCCAGTGTGGTCGAGGTGATGATGTGTCACCAAGATGTGGCTCAACGACCAGCCGGTCTCGGCCAGAGCGGCCTTGACGGCGCCGGCCTCAGGGGCGTCAATCGAGGCTGTCGCACCCGTTGCCTTGTCCAGCACCAGGACTCCGTAATTGTCGCTTAAACAGGGGAATTGTCGAATTTCGAGGTCTGCCATGTACACCACCCTAACGATCGGCTGCACTTTCGTACGCACCAGAATACAATAAGCGGCATGCAGCTTGATGTCATTGATTTGCACGAGTTTTATTCGCGCCCCTTGGGCGCCGTGGCCCGCCGGTTGATCGGCCGCCACATCCGCCAGCGCTGGCGCGACGTCAAGGGAATGAACGTATTTGGATTTGGCTTTGCGACGCCGTATCTCGCCGTTTTTCGCGACGAGGCGAACCGCGTCGGCGCGCTGATGCCGGCCGGTCGGGGCGTCATGACATGGCCCGAGCTGGGTCCGATGCAGACGGCCCTGGTCGACGATCACGGGTTGCCGCTCCCCGACGCCAGCGTCGATCGTTTGTTGATCGTGCATGGCCTGGAATCGTCCGACAGCATTCGCAAGCTGTTGCGCGAGGCCTGGCGCGTTTTGGCCCAAGACGGCCGCCTGCTGTTGGTCGTGCCCAACCGGCGCAGCATTTGGTCGCTGTTTGAAAGCACGCCCTTCGGCCATGGCCGGCCCTTTAGCCGAGGGCAACTGACCCAGCTCCTGCGCGACGCCATGTTCACGCCACTCGAATGGCGGCAAGCCCTGTTCCTGTTGCCGCTGAACTGGCCGCTTGGGCTCAAATGGGCGAGTGCGTGGGAGCGCATTGGCGGGCTTTTATGGCCGGCGTTTTCCGGCGTGATCATCGTCGAAGCGGGCAAACAGGTCTATGCGGCCGCCCCTTCCTTCGGCTTTGAGCCGGTACGCGGCCGCTTGAGTCCCGTGCCCACCGGCTTCAGCCTGCCGTCCGGCACTGCCCGCGATCGCGCCAAATCCTAGCGCGTCAGCAAAAAGACGGCCTGTTCACCGATCAGGTTTTGCAGGAACAGCGGCGCGAAGTTGAGCCGGGTGCCGTATGCGTTGAGCGCCAAAGAGCGCTCGACCTTGGCGTCGACATCGTCGCACAGAGCCAAAAAATCCTTGATCGTGCAGAAGTGGATATTTTGCGTATCGTACCATTTGTCGGGAAGGTTGGATGTCGTCGGCATACGGCCGTGCATGAGGATTTGAGTGCGGATCTGCCAGTGGCCGAAATTGGGAAACGACACGATCACGTGGTTGGCAATGCGCAACAGTTCCTCGAGCACGTGCCGCGGCCGATGTGTGGCCTGGATCGTTTGACTCAAAATTGCGAAATCGAAGGCGGCATCGGGATAATTGACCAGATCGCTGTCGGCATCGCCTTGCACCACTGAAAGGCCATGAGCCACGCACTGGTTGACGCCCGCTTGACTCAACTCGATGCCGCGCGCGTCCACATCGCGCGTCTCGGCCAGGATCTTCAACAGCGTTCCATCGCCACAGCCGACATCGATCACCCGGGCCCCCAAATCAACCATATCGGCGATGAGCAGCAGGTCGACGCGGGAAGTGGTCGTTTGTTGGGTCGGCGCGTCCATGGGTCGGTCCGGGCTCAAATGCCAGCGTCGCTGCGAGGGGCCGGTTCGCCCAGACCGCGCTTAAGCGCCGCGGCGCCCAAAAAACCGCTGATCGTCGCATTGAGCTCCGGCTCGTCCAGCAGGAAGGCGTCGTGCCCCTTGTCGGAGACGATCTCAACGAAGCTGACATTGGCCGCGACCGCATTCAGAGCCTGCACGATGTCCCTGCTTTCTTCGGTCGGGAAAAGCCAGTCGCTGGTGAACGAGACAACGCAGAACCGCGTCTGGGTATCCCGGAACGCTTCGGCCAGAGTGCCGTTATGATCGGCCGCCATATCAAAGTAGTCCATGGCGCGCGTCATATAGAGATAGCTGTTGGCATCGAAACGCTCGACGAATGTCATGCCCTGGTGCCGCAGATAGCTCTCGACTTGGAAATCGGCGTCGAATCCAAAGGTCACGGCCTCGCGGTTCTGCAAATTCCGGCCAAATTTTTGCTGTAGAACCTCGTCCGAAAGATAGGTGATATGGCCGGCCATGCGCGCCACCGCGAGACCCTTGTGCGGGTTTTTGCCCTTTTCGAGGTAGCGCCCGCCGCACCAGTCGGGATCGGCCATAACCGCCTGACGCCCAACCTCGTGGAAGGCAATGTTCTGCGACGTATGGCGCGCCGAGCAAGCGATCGGTATCGCCGTAAAGACGCGGTCCTTATAGCGCGCGGCCCATTCCAGCACTTGCATGCCGCCCATCGAGCCGCCGATGACGCAGAACAGGCTCGAAATACCCAAATGATCGAGCAACTGCGCCTGGGCCCGCACCATGTCGCCGATTGTGATTACCGGGAAATCGAGGCCATAGGGCTTGCCGGTCTCGGGGTTTTCCGAGCCGGGACCCGTTGTGCCCATGCAACCGCCAATGACATTGATGCAGATGACGTAAAACCGTTCCGTATCGACCGGTTTCCCCGGCCCGACCATTTTGGTCCACCAGCCCGATTTCCCCGTGATCGGATTGTCATTGGCCACGTGCTGATCGCCGGTCAGCGCGTGGCAAACCAGAATGACGTTCGATTTCTCGTCATTCAGCGTGCCATAGGTCTGATACGCGATCGTATGAGGCCCCAGGCGCTCGCCGCTGTCGAGCACGAGCGGATTGTCATCGCCAAAGTGCACGACTTCGCTCTGCGGTTTGACCGCTTGCGACAATCGGCTTTGCGAATTGGATGCGACTTTTTTTTGCAAGGTCTTACTCATGACCCTTTCAGCCCGTTGTCCGAGGGCAGTTTTCACGGCTCTAACGCAACCCGGCTGCCTCTGCGATAAGGCAGCTATATCTGGGCCCGAACCTCAAGCTTAGCTAGAAGGTCACTACAAAAAGTCAATCTTTTCTTTGATTTTGCAAAAACGCAGCCCTATCTATGGGCGCCCCGTTCGCAGGCATTTTCGACAGGCTAAGTCGTGACAACAATGCGCAAGGGACGGGATGAGGAGTGGACTGATGAGTGGCCGATCGAGCCTGGCGCCAAGGCCGGGAATTCTCGATATCGAGACCTACCAGCCGGGCAGAAGTGCGGTGGCGGGCGGTGGCCCGGTCATCAAGCTTTCGTCCAACGAGACGCCGCTCGGCCCGAGTCCCGCGGCGCTGGAAGCCTATCAGAAGGCTGCCTCGACGCTCGAGCGCTATCCCGATCGTGGCGCCACGGTGCTGCGCCAGGCCATCGCCGGACTTTATGGCCTCGATGCGGACCGCATCGTGGCCGGCGCTGGATCCGACGAGTTGTTGAGCTTGCTGGCGCAGACCTATTTGGGCGAGGGCGACGAGGCGATCCACACCGAGCATGGCTTTCTGATTTATAAAATCATCATTCAGGCGGCGGGCGCACAGCCCGTGGTGGCGCCGGAAACCGACTGCCGCGCCGATGCTGCGGCCATCCTCGCAAGCGTCAGCGACCGCACCAGATGCGTGTTTCTCGCCAACCCGAACAATCCGACGGGCACGTATTTGCCCTTTGACGAGATTCAACGCCTGCGCAACGGCTTGCCCGCCGGCGTGCTGCTGGTACTCGATGCGGCCTATGCCGAATACGTGCAGCGCAACGACTACGAGGCCGGCATCGAGATGGTGGCGACCCACGACAACGTCGTGATGACACGGACATTCTCCAAGATTTACGGATTGGCCGGACTGCGTGTCGGTTGGGCCTATTGTCCCGAGGCGATAGCCGATGCGCTGAACCGCATCCGCGGACCCTTCAATGTCTCAGGGCCAGCAATTGCTGCCGGCGCTGCCGCCATCAACGATACGCGACACCGCGACCGCGCCGTCGCGCTCAATGACGATCAGTTGCCGTGGTTGGCGGGCGAGCTCGAGGCCCTGGGCCTGAAAGTAACGCCGAGCGTCGCTAATTTTCTGCTGGTGCATTTTCCCGACACCAAAGGCCAATCGGCCGCCGAGGTAGACGCGTTCTTGACCGCCCGGCGGATTTTGCTGCGGCGCGTCGACAATTACGGATTTCCGAACGCGCTGCGCGCCACAATCGGCACGGCGGAGGATAACCGCGCCGTGGTGGCCGCGCTGGCTGAATTCATGAAGACGCAACGGTAGGACCCATGGCGCAACCGCTTTTCAAACGTGTCGCCGTAATCGGCCTGGGGCTGATCGGGTCGTCCTTTGCGCTCAACGTGCGCCATCACGGACTGGCGGGCGAAGTGGTCGGCTATGACGAGTCCGCCGATGTGCGCAAGCGCGCGCGCACCCTCGAAATTGTCGATCGCGTCGCCCGAACGCCCGTGGACGCGGTGCAGGATGCCGACCTGGTGATGCTCTGCGTGCCCGTCGGCGTGATGGGAGAGGTCGCCAAGGCCATCGCGCCCGCTCTGGCGGCGGGCGCCATCATAACGGATGTGGGCTCGGTCAAGGGCCGTGTGGTCGAGGAAATCGCGCCTCATATCCCCGAAAACGTGGCGCTGGTGCCAGGCCACCCCATTGCCGGCACCGAGCGCTCGGGGCCGGAGGCTGCGACCTCGGGGCTGTTCGAGGGACGCTGGTGCATATTGACGCCGGCCGGCGGCTGCAGCGATGGCGACGTCGAGCGCGTCAAGGCGCTTTGGGAAGCGCTGGGCTCGGGCGTTGAGATCATGACACCCGAGCGCCACGATCTGGTTCTGGCCATCACTTCGCACGTGCCCCATCTCATCGCCTACAATATCGTTGGCACCGCCGCCGACCTCGAGACGGTCACCCAGTCGGAAGTGATCAAATACTCCGCCGGTGGTTTCCGCGACTTCACCCGCATCGCCGCCTCGGATCCAACCATGTGGCGCGACATTTTCTTGACCAACAAGGACGCGGTGCTCGAAATGTTAGGCCGGTTTTCCGAAGATTTGTCCGCCCTGCAACGGGCCATCCGCTGGGACGACGGCGAAGGTCTGTTCGACCTCTTCACCCGCACCCGCGCGATCCGCCGCGAAATCATCGATGCCGGCCAGGACGAGGACGCACCCGATTTCGGGCGCTTCCACGGCATGCTGGGCGAGGCGCTGCAGCAGGAAATACTGCAGGCGGGCAAGGCAGCCGAAGGCTTCGACAAACTGAGAGTGGCCTTCGATGACGCGGTCAAGCGGGGGATCATCGAACTGGACGAGGCCGCCGCCGAGTCGCCCGAGGGCACTAAGCCGCAGGCAAAAAGCAAGACGCCAAAGCAACGCCCGCGCGGCAAGGGCAAATAGGGTTCGCCCGCCATGGTTGAGCATTGGGTGTTTGGCTACGGCTCGCTCATGTGGCAGCCGCAGTTTACCTATTTGGAAGCAATCCCGGCATTGCTGGTGGGCGCACATCGCGCGCTGTGTGTCGCCTCCGTCGTCCATCGCGGCTCGCGCGGCAGGCCGGGCCTGGTGCTAGGCCTCGATGTTGGCGGACGGTGCCAGGGCATAGCCTTTCGTCTGGCGGCCAATGATGCCCGCCATATCCGCAATGAATTGAAAAAGCGCGAGCAGGTGACCCTCGTCTACCGCGAGGCGATGCGGCGCGTTCAATTGCTGAATGGATCGTCGCGGGCCGTTCGTGCGCTCTGCTTCCTGACCGATCGCAGCCATCCCCAATATGCCGGCAGTCTGCCAGTCCATCGCCAAGCTTGGATGGTGCGCGATGCGGTGGGCCGATCGGGCCGAAACGCGGACTATGTGCTCTCAACGCTCGGACACATGAAGGACGCGGAGATCGCGGATCACGAACTGAACAGATTGGTCAATATTTTTTGTCCGTGCAGGCTGCCGCGCCCACCCGACCTGAGCAATCGTACAAGGCGCCGCCACCGCAGCTACGGCGTGCTCAAGCCCGTTCCCCGGCCGGTCGGCCGCAAGCCTAAGTTGGATTTGGGAAAAAGCCGCTCTTAGCCGGCCTTGGCAAGTTCGCTGCCGTGCTCGCTCGAGGGCAGGTGGCGCAGCCCGAGATCGGTCTCCACCGCGTGGCGGCCCATGGCCGTCTCGGCAAGCATATGAATATGAATCTCGTTGGCGCCGAGCAGCGCGGCCCGGCGGCGCAAATGTGCCAAGTTGAGCGAATTCACGTCTTCGACTATTTGGCCAATGGCCAGCGCGCGGCGTGCGCCCTCGGCGTTGCAATGCACTAAAATGTAGTTGGCCTTGGGGAGTTCGGGGCAATCGAGCAGCGCGAAAACCGTATGCAAATAGCGTGCGCCGGAGGCCCCGCGCCAATAGTGGAATCCCTCTCCCACTTCGCCGGTGAGGCAGATCAACGCCGGCTCGTCGCCGGGACGGCGGTCGCGCATCATCAGTCTGTTGAACGTTTTGCTTTTCATCGAATTTCCTTGAGATTCGACCCCCGGCACTCCTTAAAACGTGGGAATTGCGAGTCGAAATTCAACCCTTTGAAATAACTACGGCAAAAACGCGTACGCAATGGGAGCGAATTGTTGCGGAGCGTCCGCCGGGCTCACGAACACTTGGAATAGCCGCAGGCGCGGCACGTATGGCATCCCTCCTGAAAAACCAAAGCAGGTTGGCTGCATTTGGGACAATAAAGCGCGCGTTTGGCTTGGTGCGCGCCCTCGCCGTCCTCGCCATCACCCGCAGCCGTCAAGTCGACGGGATGGTCGATGAAACCGATCTCCAGCATATGGCGTTCGATGATGCCGCCGATTGCCGCCAGCAGGCTCGGCACATAGCGTCCATCCATCCATTGCCCGCCGCGCGGATCGAAAACGGCCTTCAACTCCTCGACCACGAAAGAGACGTCGCCGCCCCGCCGGAAGACGGCCGAAATCATGCGGGTCAACGCCACGGTCCAGGCGTAGTGTTCGAGGTTCTTCGAGTTGATGAAAATCTCGAAGGGCCGTCTGCGTCCAGCCACGCTGATGTCGTTCAGGGTGACGTAGATAGCGTGATCGGAATCGGGCCATTTGAGCTTGTAGGTCGCGCCCGAAAGCGCTTCGTCGCGTTCGAGCGGTTGCGACATATAGACCACGTCGCCGCCGAAATTCTCCGGCCAATCTGATCTGCGCTGGCTGGGTGCGGGCGCCGCGTCGTCATCGTCTTGAGCGCCGTTGAGCGAGAGCACCGCGCCTGTGATCGGATTGGGCCGGTAGGTCGTGCACCCCTTGAGACCCAGGTCATAGGCTTCGTCATAGACCGACTTGAAGTCCTCGAAGTCCATAGCCTCCGGGCAGTTGACGGTCTTGGAGATGGCGCTATCGACATGGGCTTGCAGTGCAGCCTGCATGGCCAGATGTTCGCTAGACGTCAGCGCGGCGGTGGTGACGAAGTGATCGGGCAGTGGGGCATCGGGACCGAAAGCCGTGCGGAAAGCTCGATAGGCGTAATCCTGGACCAGATGTTCGTCCGCGCTGTCGTCGCCTGTGAGAATGCGCCGGCGGTAGGTAAAGTCGAACACCGGCTCGACGCCGCTGGAGACGTTTCCGGCAAACAGCGATATCGTGCCCGTGGGTGCGACCGACGTGAGCAACCCATTGCGCAAACCGGACCGCTCGATTGCCGCGCGGACATCTGCGGGCTGGCCGGAAATCGCGGGCGAGGCCAGATAGCGGTCCCGCTCAAACAGCGGAAAGACGCCCTTTTCCTCGCCGAGTGCTGCGCTGGCGAAATAAGCACGGGACTGGATCTTGCCTATCCAGCGTTTGGCCAGCTCGGCTGCACGCTTTGAGCCATAACGCTCACCGCACATGATGAGCACGTCCGCAAGGCCTGTCACGCCCAGACCGATGCGCCGTTTGGCTTTGGCCTCGCGGCGTTGGGCCTTGAGCGGATAATGCGAAATGTCGATGACATCGTCGAGAAATCGCACCGCGACGCCGACCAACTCCTCAAGCCGCTCTTCGTCGAGCGACGCCTCGGCCTCGAAGGGGCGCCTCACAAGGCGCGCCAGGTTGATCGAGCCCAGCAGACAGGCGCCAAAGGGCGGCAGCGGCTGCTCGCCGCAGGGGTTGGTCGCGTGGATCGTCTCGCAATAGGCGAGCGGGTTCATGGCATTCACCCGGTCGATGAAGATCACGCCGGGTTCGGCAAAGTCGTAAGTCGCCCGCAAGATCCGGTCCCACAAGGCGCGCGCCCGCAGTGTCCTGTAGACCTTGCCGCCAAACGTCAGATCCCAATCCTGATCGCCCCGAACCGCCGCCATGAATTGGTCGGTGACGAGCACCGAAAGGTTGAAATTGCGCAGCCGCTGGGGATCCCGCTTGGCTTCGATGAATGTTTCGATGTCGGGGTGGTCGCAACGAAGCGTTGCCATCATCGCGCCGCGCCGCATGCCCGCCGACATGATGGTCCGGCACATGGCGTCCCAGACGTCCATAAAGCTCACTGGCCCGGAGGCCTTGGCGCCGACGCCGGCAACCGCCGCGCCCATCGGACGCAGCGTGGAAAAATCATGACCGATCCCGCCGCCCTGTTGCATGGTCAGCGCGGCGTCCTTCACGTTCTCGAAGATCGAGCCCATGTCGTCGGCGATTTCGCCCATCACGAAGCAGTTGAAGAGCGTCACGTCGCGCCCCGATCCGGCCCCAGCCAGAATGCGTCCCGCCGGCAGGAAGGCGAAATCGGCCATGGCGTCGTAAAATCGGGACTGCCAATGCGCGCGTTGCTTTTTCTTCTCGGCTCGAGCAACGGCGCGCGCGACCCGTTTAAACGTGTCGTCGACCGTCCGGTCGAGCGGCGCGCCCGCCTCCGTCTTCAGCCGGTATTTGGCATCCCACACGTGTTCCGAGATGGGGCAGAATATGTCGTTTGCTGTGCTCATCGGATTGCGACCGTGGCCGTCTGTGGTCCATCGGCGCTTCCATTATACGATGGGCAGGCGCCACCGCCGCAGCGTATGTTCTCTTTTCGTACCATTGTTCTCTTTTTGTACCACAATGGTTAACAAAAGGTAAACGGGAGGCTTGGGTGCGATCGCGCGCCTATTCTGCCGCCAGGGCCTTGAGGCGTTCTCGCGCGCTCTCTGGCAGCGGCGGCGCGTCAGGGTCGTTTGCCGCTTCGGCGAGTAGCCGGTCGCTGGCTCCCTCTATCACTTCTTGAAGGCGGTGCGTGAATTCGAGCCGTCCTAGTCCGGGCGGCATGGGCTCGAGGAATTCGACGACGATGGTTCCGGGAAAACGCATCAGGCTTCGCCTTGGCCAATAGAGCCCTGAATTGAGCGCCACCGGCACGCACGGCACCTTCAGTTGGTCGTAGAGCAGAAAGACCCCGGGCTTGTAGTCAGGCGCCGCCCCCGGGCTCTGGCGCGTGCCCTCGGGGAAGATCACGATCTGGCGGCCCTCATCGGCCCGCGCCCTGGCGTCGCGCACCATTTGGCGCAGGGCGCTGGGGCCGGAGTTGCGATCGACGAAGATCATCTTGAACTTGGCCGAAAACCAGCCGTAGAACGGGATCCAGAGCAACTCGCGCTTCATGATGAGGGCGGGGTCGGCCAACAACGGTACAAGCGCGAAAGTGTCCCAAGCAGATTGATGCTTGGCGGCGACGATAATGGGACCCTTGGGGAGCCTGTCGCGGCCGCGTATCTCGATCTTGGTGCCGACGATCAGTCGCTGCAGCCAAAGCGAGACCTTGGCGTGCCGTCTGAACGCCGTCATTGCGTACTTGCGAGGGATGAAAAGCAGATATGAAAATCCGATCATCATCGCCGCCGTGACGGCGTAAAAGGCGATGGCGAAAAGAATGGATCGAAACATCAGGGGCACGCGACAGCGGCTACGGGCGCTCGGCGGCGGCGCCGAAGGTGGCGACGTCCCCGCGGACACCGGCCAGCCGTTCGGCACGCGAGCGCGCCAACGCCGGCAGATATTTGACGTATTCAACGAACAGCAACCTGGCGCTGTTGGAATCGGTCCACCAAGCCTTAAGGCGCATTTTGTTGGGTTCCACCGCGTAGGGGATCAGTTCTATTTCTGGCATCGCCCGGCGCAGTTCCACCATGGTGCGGGGCATGTGATAGCTGGACGTCACCACGATCAGCGACGTGAAATTCTTCGCCTGCGCCCAGTTCTGCGCCTCGATGGCGTTGCCCGTGGTGTTGAGTGCTCGCCGGCCGAGATCGATGCAGCAGCGGAACAGTGCGCCACCCTGCGGGAAAAGCCGGCGCAACTCCTCACGAGTGGTCGAGCGGTTGACGCCGCTGATCAACAGGCGCTTGGCGCGTGACCGCGACAACAAATCGACGCCTGCTTCGATACGCGCCGTCCCCCCGGTCAGCACCACGATGCCGTCGGCCATGCGGGCGGGACCCGTGCGGGCGGTGTCGATCGTGTTCGCGAAAACGACAAAGCCAATAGCGAACAGGCCGAGGGCAATCATCAGTCCTATAAGGACCACTCGCAAGCCGTTCAGCAAACGCGCCATTGCATTGGTTCCGTTACGTCTTCCAGCAGACGCGGTTGCAAACCGGACCCCGACTCGACCGCGCCGTCAACCCAATTGTAATGCCAAAATACCGTCACCGGTAGCCGATGAGATGCCTGAATAATAGTCAGTTGTAGGTTTTTAAGATGGCGTAGACGCCATAACGCGACGTGAGCATCGAGAGCGCGGCGACCACGACGACGACCAGAAACAGTATGAAATACCCCAACGGATCGAGAATGGCGTCGCCCAGCAGACGCTTGAATTCGGCCGCCGCCAGTCCGCCTTGGCCCAACAGGTGCAACACCAAGGGCAACAATGTGAAAACCAGAGCGGCCGCGCCCGCGCCCATCAGCCCCGCCCGTATGCCAACCACCAGAAAATGCCGGTCGAATTCATTGGCGATGAATTGATCCTTGGCGCCGACCAGATGCAGGACCTCTATGATTTCACGGTTGGAAGCCATGGCGCTGCGGGTTGCGGAAATGATGGTGGCGATGGTCGCGGCCGCCACCAGCGCCAAGACGGTTATTCCACCAAGCGCAAGAGATCGCGTCACGGTGCGAATCTCGGCCTGCCAACGTCGGTGGTCGTCCAATTTTGCCATCGGAAACGTCTCTTCCAGGGATAGGCGCAATCCTTCCAGATCGGGCAACGTGGAGCGGTCGATCTCGAGGGCAATCAGTCTTGGAACCGGCAGGGACGCAATCTCGGAGTTTTGGCCGAGCCACGGCTCGAGCAAGCGGGCCGACTGATCGACGCTGAGCGGCGAGACGCGGGAGACGCCGGGTTGTTTGGCAAGAAACAGCGCGATCAGCGTGACCTGCTTTTCCATGTCGACCTCGCGCACCGGATTGATCTGAACTGTGATTTCGCTGGCCAGATCCTGTGTCCAGGCATTGGCCGATTTGGAGACCAAGTGGACGGCGCCCGCAGTGAGGCAGGCTAGGAAGCACATGATCGCGATCACCACGGTAAGGGAGCGTCCCGACACCGAGTCGTGCGGCACGATGGCGTCGGTCGTTCTGACAAAGCGTCTTGGCGCCAGCGATCTGACCACAACCGCCAACCAACTCGCCTTCATGCTTTCGATAGCGCTCATACCCTCACCCGCGTATCGACAGATGGCCGTCATGCAGCACCAGTTGGGGTTTTTTGAACTGCTCCATCAAGAGCTGATCATGAGTGGCGATCACGATCGAAGTCCCCAATTTGTTGAGCTCGACGAAAAGCCGCAGCAAACGGTTGGCCAACTGCGGGTCGACATTGCCCGTCGGTTCGTCGGCCAGCAGAAGTTCTGGCTTGCCGATCACAGCTCGTGCAATAGCCGCGCGTTGCTTTTCACCGCCCGAAAGTATGGCGGGAAAGGCGTGCATGCGGTCGCCAAGTCCCACCCATTTGAGCAGTTCGGTCACGTCGTCCCCATAGTCGGATTCGCTGCGGCCGGTGATGCGCAAGGGCAGCGCCACGTTTTGCCAGGTCGTCAGATGATCGAGCAGTCTGAAGTCTTGAAACACGACGCCGATCCGCCGCCGCAACTCGGCCCGCTCCCCGGTCGTCTGGTCGCTGGGGTTTTGCCCAAACAAATATGTCAAACCGCGGCTGGGGCGCAGCGCCATGAACAGCAGGCGCAGCAGCGTGGTCTTGCCGGCGCCAGACGGGCCGGTCAAAAAATGGAAGGAACCGGGCAAAAGGTGGAAATTGATGTCCCGCAACACCTCAGGACCCATGCCATACCGCAATCCGACATTTTCAAATCGGATCACTCCGCCGACCTCCTAATTTTGCCATCCTCCGTCACCTAACCCTTTATGCGGAAGTGTATCTTCTGTATCAATGCATTTCAGACCGAATTGGCTGCCAAATGAACCAATTCGCATTGCGGGTTCAAATCACGAGTTAGAGGCATCGTTATGATTATTGAGTGCCCCAGTTGTCTGACGCGCTACGACACTCCTGCACAAATACCCGAAGAGGGCCGCAACGTCAGGTGTGCAAAATGCGAGCACGTCTGGTTGGTAAGTCCGGACGACAAACCGATAGATCCCGATCCGGCAAGCCATTCGGACGGTCAGTCTGGGGCGCCGGAACCCGATCTGTCCGAAGAAGAGGCGGCAGCTGCGGCCGCAGCCGAGACGTCAGAGCCAACGGTTGATCAGGATACGCCCGAGGCTGCTGAGACGGCCGACGCCGAGGCGTCAGAGACAACGGTCGATGAGGATACGCTCGAGGCCGCTGAGGCGGCCGACGTCGATACCCAAGAGCCAACAGTCGATCAGGACGCGATGGAGGCCGCCGATGCCGCAGATTCCGTCGGCGATCTGGACGATGAGGACCCGTTGAGCAGCGACGACATTGATTGGGGCGATGACGACGAGACCGCTGAAGCAGAGGCAGCGGCCTCGGAGCCGCAACCAGAACCCGAGCCCGAGCCAGAATCCGAGCCCGAGCCTGCGCCAGAACCCGAAGAAATCATCGCGAGCGAGCCGACAGCCGATGACGATGCCGACACGACGCCCGTTGAGGACACCGAGGCTGAAATTGCGGCCGATGACGATATCGCCGGCGACGCCGAAGGGGTCGATGTCCCTCCGATCGTAATCCCCGAGGAACTGCCCGCGTCCCGCATGGACACAAAGTTGATGGCCGGCTGGGCCGGGTTGGCGCTGTTCGTAGTTTTGGTCATGACCCTGCTCGTGACCCAACGCGTCGGAATCGTCAGCGCCCTGCCGGGGGCGGCTTCGGCCTACAGCAGCATCGGTTTGCCGGTGAATGTGCGTGGCTTGGATTTCGACAAGGTGACATCGACCTGGACCGTCGAAGCCGGCCGGTCGATCCTTGAGATCCACGGCGATATCGTCAATGTCACCGACGCCGACGTTTCGGTTCCGACCGTGGTGTTTGCCTTGCGCAACGCCAAAGGTCTTGAGGTCTATCAATGGGCGGCAGAGGTGCGCAACGAGCCCTTGGCGGGTGGCGAGCGCACACCCTTTGTCGCCCGCATCCCGACACCTCCCAAATCGATCAAGAACGTACAAGTGAAGTTCGCCCGGGCACGGTGACGGCCAAACCCAATGACGGGAACGCCGCAGACCACCGATCGCATAGAGGTCCTGATCAGTGCCGAGGAAATTGCTGGGCGCATATCGCAATTGGCTGACGAAATCGTAGCCAGCAAACCCGCTGATTTGCTTGTCGTTCCGATTCTGATCGGTGGCTTCGTTTTCGCAGCCGATCTGATCCGCGCCCTGCACGCTGCCGGGCTGAATCCCGAGATCGACGTTCTGATGCTTTCGAGTTATCGCGGCGGCAAGCGCTCAAGCGGCCGCATTCAAGTATTGCGCGACGTCGAGGCTGCTCTGGCCGACCGCGACGTCTTGCTGGTCGACGATATATTGGATTCGGGCCGAACCTTGGCTTACGCCAAGACGCTGATGGAGTCGCGCCGGGCGCGCAGCGTTGCCAGCTGCGTTCTGTTGGACAAACCCGTTACCCGCGCCGCGGCGGTCGATCTCGATTTCACCGGCTTTTCCTGCCCAAACACCTTTGTCGTGGGCTATGGCATGGATCTGGATAACAGATTTCGTGAATTGCCTTTCATCGGCCGAATCATGCAAGACTCCGACTGATCGGACATCGGTCCTTCGGAGGCGGGCACAATGGAGCGGCAGGTGACCGGCGCGCGAATTTTGCTTGCTGAAGACGACCAAGCGGTGCGTGACTTCGTTCGCCGCGCGCTCGAGATGGACGGCCACATAGTAACGGCTGTCCACGATGGCGGCGAGGCACTGGAACTAGCGCTCTCACCATCCCATTCCTACGACCTCCTGCTGGCCGACATTCGTATGCCCGTCATCGATGGCGTGGCGTTGGCGCTTCGCCTGGCGCGGGATGTGCCTGAGCTCCCTATCCTGCTGATGACGGGGTATGCTCAGCAACGCGAGCGCGCGTCAAACCTTCAGACCGTCATCGAGGACGTGATCCAAAAGCCGTTCACGCTCGAACAGATTCGCGATCGTGTCAGAGGCGTGCTGCAGAGCGCCGCCGCCTAGCAGACCCAATCGGGCAGCCGCACAAACAGCAATTTCAGAAATTACGGATCAAACGCTCGAGGTAATCAAGCTCGAGCAGCGGCCTGCTCGGCTCGCTCATCCGCCGCCGCAACTCATCGAGTATCTCGCGCGCGCGCTGAATATCGATTTCGTCGGGAACCTTGACCGAAGTGCCCAAATCCGGTCCCTGCGTGCGCTCCGGCCGGCCCAGTGGATCACGAGGACCTTGGCCGGGGCGCCCCATCTGTGCGCTCGGCATCTGCATCATTTGTTCGGCCATTGATTGCGCGCCTTGGCGCAAGCGGTCGAGTGCCAGGGTCTGCTGCTGCGTGGCGCGGCCAAGCGCTTGTTCATTGAGCGAACTTTGCGCATCACCCATTGCGCGCCCCGCCCCTTGCAATTGGTTGGGGGGCTTTGCGCCCAGCGCCTGAAGTTTTTCCATCAATTGGCCGAGTTCGTCTCCGATCTTGCCTTGGCGCTGGGCCAGTCCGCCGGAACCCTGCCCGGCCTGACCGCGTTTTTGACCATTGCCGACTTTACCCTTTGGTCCCTCGCCCTTTTGCCCATCGCGCTGACCCAATTGCTCGCCCTGTTGCCGCTTCATATCGAACGTTTCATCCAGCAGTTTTTGCTGCTGCATTATGATTTCACCCAGGCCCTCCACCGCTTTCATCATTTGGTCGCGTTTGACGTCCTGGCCCATCATGCCAACTTGCAGCCGCTCGAGAATATCTCGCAGATCACTCAACAAGCGCTGGGCAAGCTCGCGCGACCCGGTCTTGGCGAGATCCTCGATCTTGCGCAGCAATTCGTTGATGTCCTTGCCGCTCAGCATCCGGCCACCCGGAGAATTGGGCTGGATGGCGGTCATGCCGCGCTCACGCGCGTTTTGGGCCAAGGCCTTGAGGTATTTGCCGAGCGCGGCTCTCAACTCGGCGACCAGCTGCTTGATCTGCTCGTCGCTCGCGCCGTCCTGGATCGCTTGCATAAGGCGATCCTGAGCGACCTGCAGCGCGCGCTCTGCATCCGACAGATCGCCATCCTCGATATGAACGGCCACATCCCAGAGCTGGTCGACAACGCTGATAAGCGCATCGTCGTCGTCGCGATGCGACAGGCGCCAATAGGCTGATCGAAATGCGAGATAGACCGAGGTGTCGTCGATGAACCGGTCGGGGGCGATGGTCAGGCCGTCGATCGCTTCGGCAACGTCCGAGCGCGCCTCGCGGGAAACGACGAGGTTGCCGCGTTGCTCGATGATGGCGCGCGCCAGCGGCTTACTGAAATTGCGTTGCGGCAGGGTGAATTCCACAGGCTTGCTGTAACCCTCTTTGCCGCCCTGATCGACCGCCACCAGTGTCATCCGAACCCGAAGACCAGCCCATGGATGCGATGTGAGGTCCTTGAAGGTGCGCCCATCGCCCGATGTCGCATTGACCTTCGGCAGCCGCAACGCAATGACTGGGGGTTTAATAAGGACGTCTTCCTCGTCGGCGTTATTTTCGGTGTCTTTCCGCGCCGTTTCGCTGCCCTCGCGCCTCTTGGGACCGGCGGTCTCGTCCTTGGCAAGTCCAAAGCGCGCCTCCGCGCGATCGACGCCGTAGTCGTCCTCAACGCCATAGGCAAGGCGCAGCGCACCCCGCGGCGTCGTGCCGGGCTTCTCCAAGAGACGTATCTTAGGTGCGAGATCCGGTGTGACATCGAAGTCCCAGCTGGTCCGCACACGGCCTGAATCCAATATGTCGAGTCGGCCCGAATTGGAAAGTTTGAGCGTAAATTCGGCCATTTGACCTTCGCTCACGCCTGCTTCGAGCGGCTGCCTATTGGGCGTTTCCGCCTCGCTGTAAGCCAATCGCGGGCGCGCCGCCGGCGCGCCATTGACGCGGACCAGAAGCACGCTGTCTTGCGGAACACTGTGGGCGGCTGGCGTCCCGTCATCTGCAGATTTCGGCGCCTGACCATCAGCCAGAACGATTGGCGGCAAGCCCGTATAAATCGGCGGCGTCACCCAGACATGCAGTCGGTAGCGCTCCGCGCCGCTGGCCGAATCGATCGAAACCGCACCTACCAGCCGGTCCCAAGCGCCCTTGCCGACCGCGACGCCAGCGGTGATTAGGAGCAGAACGACCAGGACGCGCAACGCGAACGGATCGACGCGGTCCAACCGCGGGCTCGGCAATTTGGGTTTCAATGTCCTTGCCAGGGCCGCCATGCGTTCGCGATGCAGACGCCAAAAGGTTTTGCTTTCGGGTGAGTCACTTTGAACCGGCGTGTCGTCATAGGACGATGCCGGCCGGTGGCGGCGCCCGGAATCGCGTTCGAGCCGGCGCAGCGCTTGCGTCCGGTCGGGCCAACGAACTCTTGCCAGCGGAACCAACAGCGCGATCAGCGCGGCAACATAGGCCAAGAGGCCGGTGCCGTGAGCCCAGCCGGGCACGGTCTCCCAGAGGCCGAGGATGGAGACGAACGCGAATCCGCCTGTCAGCACGAAGGGCCAAAGCAGCGCACGCCAGATGCGCTCGAACATCACCACGAATTTGGCGATCAACACGCGCCTCTCGATCAGCAAATCCGTGTCGTCGTCTGCTGGATGAAACAGACCCAACAATTTGTGCAAGTGATCGATCATTCGCTCACGCTAGCATATGGCACGGATCGTCTACGAGCGCTTTTGGACAGGCAAATCCGCCAACTCGGCGGATCGGCGTTCACGTCTCGGTGAGCCAGGCCGGTAGCGTATCGGCGCCAATAAGGCTCTCATAAGCTGGTCTGGAGCGGATAACGGCGTGCGCCTCGCCGCGAACCATGACCTCGGGCACCAACAACCGGCTGTTGTAACTGCTGGCCTGCACCGCCCCATAGGCGCCGGCCGTCAGCACGGCGATCAGATCGCCCTTCTCCAGCTCCGGCAAGTCGCGCTCGAGCGCCAGAAAATCCCCGGTTTCGCAGACCGGTCCGACCACGTCGGTGGGCGAAACGGGCGCAGCGGCGCGTGCCTCGGCGACGGGCCAAATTTCGTGATGGGCGCCATAGAGCGTGGGACGGATCAGATCGTTCATGCCGGCATCGACGATGGTGAAGGTCTTGGTCGGGCTTTTTTTTACGTAAAGAACCCGCGAGACGAGCACCCCCGAATTGCCGGCGATCATGCGGCCAGGCTCGAATATAAGACGGCAATCGAGGTCCTGAGAGGTCTTGAGCACGATGGCCGCATAGGCCTTTGGATCGGGCGGGGTCGCCTCGTCGCTGCGGTAAGGAACGCCTAGCCCGCCGCCGAAATTGATGAATTCGATAGGGTGTCCGGCTTGGCGAAGGTCCTCCACCAGCTCCCGCAACAACGCGAAGGCGCGCTCGAAGGGCTCCAGATTGATGATTTGGCTGCCGATGTGCATATGCACGCCGACCGGCGCCAATCCGGGCAATTGGCTCGCCACGCCGTAAAGCTCGAATGCGTCATTCCACGGTATGCCGAATTTGTCTTCCGCCCTGCCCGTGGCGATCTTGTGGTGGGTCTTGGGATCGACGTCCGGATTGACCCGCAGCGCGACGCGCGCGGTCTTGCCCGATTGCTGCGCCACCGCGCTCAATTCTTCGAGCTCGCCGCGTGATTCTACGTTGAATGCGTAGATATCATGGTCCAGGCCCACGGCCATCTCTCCCGCAGTTTTGCCGACGCCGGAAAAGACGATCCTCGCACCAGGAATGCCCGCGGCGATAGCACGGCGCAATTCGCCCTCCGAGACGACGTCCATGCCAGCGCCCAGGCGCCCCAGTGTCGTGAGAACCGCCTGATTGGAATTGGCCTTGACCGAATAGCAGATCAGCGTCTGCGAGCCGGCAAAGGCGGCCTCGAACACTTGATAGTGGCGCTCCAGGGTGGCGCTGGAATAGCAATAGAACGGCGTGCCGACTTCATCGGCGATCGCGGCCAAGTTCACCCCTTCGGCGTGAAGCACGCCTGTCTTATAGGCAAAGTGATGCATGGAACCGCCAAGCGGAAAGGGCTATCGGACGAGTCCGTCGAGGACGAATGGACGATCGGGCGGCCCGCTGCTGCTGGACTGCCCGCCATGGGGTTGCGTGCCGGGCGGCGCTTCGAGTGGCCCCTTGCGCCCGCACGCGGTCAAGCTCAGCATGACGCATAACAGCGCGCCCGCGACGATATAAATAAACCGGCTCATTTTGCTAGTCCTGCTTGCCCGCGGGGGGTAAAGTCCAAGAAACCTAATTCGTTTTAGCCCGATCGGCTTTCCCTTTCCAGCCGCTTTATCCAGCTTCGTGCATTCTTGCGAACATTTTTAGGCGCCGTGCCGCCCAGGCTGGTTCTGCTTTTGACCGATTTGACGATGCTCAACACGTCGAACACGTCCGCCGTGATGCGTTTTTCGAGGCCCTGCAACACCTCAAGCGGCATGCGCCAAAGCGGCAGATTGGCCTCCTCCGCCGCCGCCACGATGCGTCCCGTCACGTGATGGGCGTCCCGGAACGTGAGCCCGGCGCTCCGGACCAGCCAATCGGCAAGATCGGTCGCGGTCGAATGGCCGGCGCCGGCGCTTTTGCGCATGGCCTTGTCGTTGATTTGGGCGCTTGCGATCATGCCCGTCATCGCAGCGATCATCAGCACCAGCGCATCGAGCGCGCCAAATGTCGTCTCTTTGTCCTCTTGCATGTCCTTGGAATAGGCAAGCGGCAGACCCTTCATAACCACAAGCAGACCCTGCAACGCGCCCATGATGCCACCGGCCTTGGCCCGAATAAGCTCGGCCGCATCGGGATTTCGCTTCTGCGGCATCATCGAGGAGCCGGTGGTGAACCCGTCGCCAAGCGTAACAAAGCCGAATTCGGCCGAGGACCAGAGCACGATCTCTTCGGCGAGCCGCGATAGATGCATGGCGGCAATCGAGGCGGCGGCCAGTGTCTCCAGCGCAAAATCGCGATCGGAGACGGCGTCGAGCGAATTGGCGGCAGGCCGGGAGAATCCCAGTGCCTTGGAGGTCTGTTGCCGGTCGATCGGAAACGACGTCCCCGCCAGCGCGCCCGCACCCAGCGGGCATTCGTTCAGCCGGGTCCGCGCATCGGCGAGCCGGCCGCGGTCACGCTGGAACATTTCCACATAGGCCAGACAATGATGCCCGAAGGTGATGGGCTGGGCGGACTGCAAATGCGTGTAGCCCGGCATGACGGTCGCGGCATGCTCGTCTGCCCGCAGCGCCAGCGCCTGTTGCAGGTCGCGCAAATTCTCATCGAGCCCGTCCAGCGCGTCCCGTACATAGAGCTTGAAATCGGTGGCCACCTGGTCGTTGCGCGAGCGCGCCGTATGGAGTTTGCCCGCAACTGGGCCGACAAGTTCTTCCAAGCGCGCTTCGATATTCATATGAATATCCTCGAGCGCGCGCGAAAAATTGAACGTTCCGCCCTCGATTTCCGTCAATATGACGTCTAGACCTTGACTGAGCGTGACGGCGTCTTGCGATCCGATGATGCCCGTCTCGGCCAACATGGCGCAATGCGCCTTCGATGCCTCAATGTCTTGGGCATAGAGGCGCTTGTCGAAGTCGATGGAGGCGTTTATCTCCTCCATAATTTCTGACGGGCCGGATGAAAACCTTCCGCCCCACATTTTGTTCGTCATTGCAGACCTTCCCGAGGCACCCCTTGAGCAAAGACAAACGAGACGCGGCGGCCCCATCGAGCAACTGGCCCGCCTATATATTGGCCGCTTTGCTCGCAACGCTTGCAGGGTTTTTCGCGGTATACGTGAATTCCTGGTCGAATGGCAATCGCGACGCCGAAACGAGCCTAACGCCGCCACTGCGGCGCGCGCCCGCCAGCACCGCGGGCGAAGGTCCTCTGGCGGGCTTGAATCGCGGCGACATGGCGACCTTTCTCATTCACCGTGTCCCCCGCGATGTGCCGCCCGTTACCTTCTCGAATGACAAGGGCGCGCGCGTTTCTCTTGGCGATTGGCGCGGCAAGGTGGTGCTGCTCAATTTGTGGGCCACCTGGTGTCAGCCTTGCTTGAAGGAGATGCCGGCACTGGACCGCTTGAAGGCGGAACTGGGTGGCGAGAATTTCGATGTGATCGCCATCAGTGTCGACCGCGGGGGCATCGAAAAGCCGCGAAAATTTCTTCAAAAGATCAATGCCGAAAATTTAGCGCTTTATCACGACGACAGCGGAAAGCTCACCGCCAAGCTCAAAGTCGTGGGCATGCCGACGACGTTGTTGATCGATGCGAAAGGGCGTGAAATTGGCCGGCTGGCGGGGCCCGCCGAATGGGACAGCAGTGACGCGGTGGCATTGTTGCGAGCCGCTGTTTCCGCCGGCTCGGCCGCGCCCTAGCGCGTTGGCACCGGCTTGTCGCCGCTGTAGTCGTAAAAACCGCGCGATGTTTTGCGGCCTAGCCAGCCCGCCTCGACATATTTCACCAACAACGGGCACGGGCGGTATTTTGTATCCGCCAACCCTTCATACAGCACCTGCATGACCGAGAGGCAGGTGTCGAGCCCGATGAAATCGGCAAGCTCGAGCGGCCCCATGGGATGATGGGCGCCAAGCCGCATGGCGGTATCGATCGCCTCGACCGACCCGACCCCCTCATAAAGCACGTAGACCGCCTCGTTGATCATCGGCAGCAGGATGCGGTTGACTATGAAAGCGGGAAAATCCTCCGCCACGGTCACGGTCTTGTCCAGCGTGTCGATGAAGGCTTTGCAGGTCTTGTAGGTCTCCTCGTCAGTGGCGATCCCGCGGATCACCTCGACCAGCTCCATCAGCGGCACCGGGTTCATGAAATGCAAACCGATGAAGCGTTCGGGCCGGTCGGTGGCGGCAGCCAAGCGCGTGATCGAGATCGACGACGTGTTGCTCGCCAAAATCGTCCCTTCTTTGATGAGCGGGCGAAGATCTTCGAAGATCTGGCGTTTGACGTCCTCTTTTTCGGTGGCCGACTCGATGATCAGGTCGTCGCCGCCCAAGCCTTCGAGCGTGGGTGTAGCTGCAATGCGCTCAAGCGCCGCCTTTTTGTCCGTCTCCGTGATCTTGCCGGAGCTGACTTGGCGCGACATGTTGCCGTTGATCGTGGCGAGTGCCGCCTCGAGGCGCTCTTCGCTGATATCGTTGAGATGCACGTCATATCCCGCCAGCGCGATCACATGGGCAATACCATTACCCATCTGGCCCGCCCCGATGACGCCGATTGATTTGATAGCCATGTGTCTTTGCCCCTTCCTCAGCACCCCATTGCTTCGGCGGCTCGTGCCCTAGCCCGCCTTCGCCAACGCGGCGTCCAATTCGGGTAAAATCTCGAACAGATCGCCGACCAGCCCGTAATCGGCGACCTGAAAAATCGGTGCTTCTTCGTCCTTGTTGATGGCGACGATGACCTTGGAATCCTTCATGCCGGCCAAGTGCTGGATCGCGCCTGAAATGCCGACGGCGATGTAAAGTTCGGGCGCGACGACCTTGCCCGTCTGACCGACCTGAAAATCATTCGACATGTAGCCCGAATCGACCGCCGCCCGGCTCGCCCCGATGGCGGCGCCCAATTTTTTGGCGATCGGCGCGATATATTTATCGAAATTCTCTTTCGAACCCACGCCGCGGCCACCCGAAATGATGACCCGCGCCGAAGTGAGCTCGGGCCGATCGGATTTGGACAACTCAGCGCCGGCAAACTCGGAGATGCCGACAGCGCCTGGCGCATCGATCGCTTCGATTGCGCTGTTGTCGCCCTCGCCAACTGCCGCGAAAGCGGTGGTCCGCACGGTGATGACTTTCTTGGAATCGCGCGCGCGCACGGTTTGGATGGCGTTGCCCGCATAAATCGGATGCTCGAACGTATCGGCTGACTTGATGGCGGTCACATCGGAAATCTGCGCCACGTCGAGCATCGCGGCGACGCGCGGCATGTGGTTCTTGGCCGTTGTCGTGGCGGGCGCCAGCACGGCGTCGTACTGTTCGGCCAGCGGCGCAATCAGCGCCGCCATTTCCTCGGCCAAATGGTTTTCCAGATGTGGCGCTTCGGCCAACAAGACCTTTGCGGCGCCGTCGAGCTTGGCGGCCTGCTCGGCAACGCCCTTACAACCTGCGCCAGCCACCAGGACATGCGTTTCGCCAAGCGCCAAAGCGGCGCTAAGCGCTTTCGCGGTGGCGTCGCTCAGACTCGTATTGTCGTGCTCGGCGACAAGAAGCACTGCCATCAGATAGCTCCCACTTCGTTTTTCAGCTTCTGAACGAGCTCGTCGACGCTCTCGACACGCTCGCCCGCCTGGCGCACCGAGGGCTCAGTGGTTTCGAGCACCTCCAGCCGCGGCGCGGTATCGACGCCGAAATCGGCCAAAGTCTTTTCCTCAAGCGGCTTTTTCTTGGCCTTCATGATGTTGGGCAGCGAGGCGTAACGGGGCTCGTTAAGCCGCAAATCGGTGGTCACAACGGCGGGTCTGTTGACTAAGATCGTCTGCAGTCCACCGTCGATTTCGCGCGTCACACGCAATCGATCGCCATCGATCTCGACCTTGGAGGCGAATGTCGCCTGCGGCCAGCCAAGCAGCGCGGCCAGCATCTGCCCGGTCTGATTGGAATCATCGTCGATCGCCTGCTTACCCAAGAAGACGATCTCGGGTTTTTCGGCTTCGACGACCCCTTTCAGGATTTTGGCGACGGCAAGCGGCTCGACGGTTTCTTCGGTCGCGATCAAGATGGCCCGGTCGCCCCCCATGGCGAGGGCCGTGCGGAGCGTCTCTTGCGCCTTGGAGGGGCCGATACTGACGGCCACCACTTCGCTTGCCGTGCCGGCTTCCTTCAGGCGGATTGCTTCCTCGATGGCTATTTCATCGAACGGGTTCATCGACATTTTGACATTGGCGAGTTCGACACCAGAGCCGTCGGATTTGACTCGGATCTTGACGTTGAAGTCGACCACCCGTTTCACTGGGACAAGGATTTTCATGAGCGCCACTCCGGACCGATCATGGCAAGATTTCAGGTTGAATTACGTTGGTTTCGGGCCGAGTTGGTTTGCGCTGCATCTTGCCCGCGCGAGCTGAAAGACGCTCCTTCGCACTTGCGAGATGAGCGCGCGACGGTACTTCCGCCCATCGCGGGTGTCAATGCTTGGCGCGCCTGGCCCGGCGGCCGCATTCAAGCCCCCGCACACACCTATGCGCCCCCTTGGGTTTTGTCTAAAAGCGGCACGCCCGGCCGGCGCATAAACAGGATAAGAACCGCGCCTGCGGCTAGGCCGCCGACATGGGCCCACCACGCCACATTGTCGTCGGTGGCGGTGAATGCGTAGAACAGCTGCAGCAGCACCCAGAAGCCGAGCGCCCAAGCGGCGCTGACGCGGATCGGAATGCGCCACAACGCCAAAACCCAGATCTTCACGCGCGGATGCAGGATCAAATAGGCCGCGATGACGCCGGCAACCGCGCCACTTGCCCCGATCAGCGGTATCCCGGAATTCGGCATCACCCAGGCGTGCGCCATGCCGGCGAATATGCCGCACATCACATAAAACATGATGAAGCGGATATGCCCCATGGCGTCTTCTACATTGTCGCCGAACACCCACAGGAACAGCATATTTCCCGTCAGATGGATCAGGTTGCCGTGCAGGAACATGTAGGTGACCAGCGTCAGGCGCTCGGGCACGGGCAAAGAACCGGCCGAAACCATCACGTTGCGCGGCTCGAACAGGTTTTGCGTCAGCAGCTCTGAGGGAATAAGCGCAAAGGTCGCCGTGCCATGCTCGTCCACCGGGATCACGCCGCCCAGGAACAGCAGATAAATCAGCACATTGATCGCGATGATCGCCACCGTCACATACTGGAACGAGATCGACTTCAGCGGATTGCGGTCATGGATCGGAATAAACACGCGACTGGGTCCAACTCAATTCAATGGTTCTCGCCGGGGCTCCACAATATATCGGCTTTACCGAGATTGTTCACATAGCGGCTCGCGACGAACAATAAATCGGACAATCTGTTGATATACTGCAGCGCTGCCTCGTTGACGATTTCGCCTTCGCACTCCGAGAGTTCGACCATCAGACGTTCCGCCCGCCGGCATACGGTGCGCGCCACATGCAGCGCCACGGCTCCGCGATTGCCGCCCGGCAGGACGAAGGTTCGCAGCGGTTCAAGCTCGCTGTTGAGCTGGTCGATTTCGCTCTCGAGGCGTTGCACTTGGCGTTCGGATATGCGCAGGGGCTCGTAGTCGAGCGGTTCGCCCGTATCGGGCGTGCACAAATCAGCGCCCAGATCGAACAGGTCGCTCTGGATGCGGCCCAGCATCTCATCGACCTTGCTGTCGGACGGCTTCAAATGGCTGCGCGCCATGCCGACAAACGAACTTGCTTCGTCCACCGTGCCGTAGGAGGCAATGCGCAGATGATACTTGGCAACCCGTGTTCCGCTGCCCAATGCGGTCGTGCCCTTATCGCCGGTGCGCGTATAGATTTTGTTGAGAACGACCATGGGTACTCCGCACGCCAGCGACGCGATAGCAATCCGACTGCACTAAAAAATGCAGCGGCTAGCCTAGCGGTCGGCTGCGTCCGGTCAAGTGCTGGCTGGTTTGAAAGTGAACGCGACCCGCCCGGGTTTTGCCCCCCTTCAACGTCCAGCCAGGAACATTGCCGTCATCACAATGCAAATGGCGATCAATTGCAGCACCACGCGCCAGCGCATCAAACGCTGCGAGCGGTTCGGGTTGCCGCCGCGCATCATGTTCCACAGGCCGAGCCCCAGCGACACCGCGACTGCGGCCAGTGCCAGCGGTATCAGGGCCTCTAGCATCGCGTCCTGGATCCCTTCACTGGCTTATGGTCACAAGATCGAGCAGCCGCGTCACAAGTACGCGGCGCGCGAAGGCAAGCATATGGGTCGGAATGGTGACGTAGTAATGAGGCTTGGGGTAACGGCTTTCCAGCGCGTGGACCAGTTTGGCCAGAACCGCTTCGGGGCCGCGCTCCATGATGTTGGCTGCCCCGTTTTCCATAGCCGCGATGCGGCGTTCATAGACCCTGCTATGGGCCGAATTCTTGAGATCGATATGGGCCTTGTATTGGGCCAGCGCGCGCTCGCCGAAGCGCGACGCAATTGGGCCGGGCTCAATGGTGGACACATAGACGCCGCTTCCCCGCAACTCTTGGCGTAGGGCGTCGGTCAGTCCCTCGAGCGCGAATTTCGAAGCGTTGTATCCGCCGCGATATTTGAGCGAGACGAGCCCCAGAACCGAAGAGTTCTGAACGATCCGCCCGCCGCCATTGGCGCGCATCGCCGGCAACAGCCGGTTTGTGAGGTCGTGCCAACCAAAGAAGTTTGCCTCGAACTGGGCGCGCAGCGCATCGGTGGGCAGGTCCTCGACAGCGCCCGGTTGGCCATAGCCGCCATTGTTGAAGAGCGCGCCCAGTTTTCCGCCAGTTAAGTCCAGGGCTTGTTCGGCGCAGCTCTTGATCGAACCCGCTTCGGTGTAATCGAGACGGAGGGTATCGAACCCTTCCCCCTTCAGCCGCTTGATATCGCTCGTCTTGCGCGCCGTCGCGATGACGCGCCAACCACGCGTCTTGAGACCGCGGGCGCAGCATTCGCCGATGCCCGACGAACAGCCGGTGATAAGGATGGATCGCTCAACCATGGTGGCGAGGCTTTAGCGCGGCGCGATTGCAAATGAAAGCCCTGGCCCGGATTTTTGGTTTCCATCCAGGCGCAGGACGTCGGGCTCAGAGATTATCAAGCAGAACACCCAGCGCCAGAATGATGAAAGCGATCAGCAGCAGACCGAAGCCATAAAGGGAAAAGATCGGCAGAAGGACGATTTTGCCAAGCAGCGTGAGCGCGGCGATGGCGACGGCAACGATAAAGGTCATTTCACGGGGACGGCTGAGTGACAGGCGCATGGATGTGGTCCTCCGAAGCTGCGGTGGCGAGAGGCGCCAAGTCTATCACCTCGGCCAGCATCGGCAAAAGACCGGCTTAGCCCTCGAGTAGCCGGCGCGCGATCACCTGAGCTTGAATTTCAGCCGCGCCCTCGAAGATCGAGAGAATGCGAGCGTCGCAGAGTACGCGTGAAATCGGATATTCGAGCGCAAAGCCGTTGCCGCCATGGATCTGAAGCGCATTATCGGCAGCACTCCAGGCGATCCGTGCCGCCAACAGTTTGGCCATGCCGGCCTCCAGGTCGCAGCGGTGACCCAAATCCTTTTCGCGGGCGGCGTGATAGGTGAGCTGGCGGGCCACGTGCAGCTCGACCGCCATCATCACGATTTTATTGGCCACCCGGGGAAAACCGGCGATCGGCTTGCCGAATTGCGTGCGCTCTTGCGCATAGGTCAGCGCCAGGTCGAGCGCCGATTGGCCGACGCCGATGGCGCGCGCCGCCGTCTGGATGCGGGCTGCCTCGAACGTTTGCATAAGCTGTTTGAAGCCCTGGCCCTCCTCGCCGCCGAGCAGAGCCTCACCCTCAACCTCGAAGCCATCGAAGGAAACGTCGTATTCCTTCATGCCGCGGTAGCCCAGCACCTCGATTTCACCGCCTGCGATGCCGGCATCGGGGAAGGGATCGCTATCGTCGCCGCGCGATTTGGGCACCAGAAACATGGAAAGGCCCCGGTAGCCCGGCTCGTCCGGGTTGGTGCGCGCCAACAGCGTCATCAGATCGGCGCGCACGGGATGGGTGATCCAGGTCTTTTGGCCGGTGATCTTGTAGCCGGTCCCCTCCTTGACCGCGCGCGTCTTCAGCGATGCAAGGTCGGACCCCACATTTGGCTCGGTGAAGACGGCCGTGGGCAGAGTTTCGCCGCTCGCGAGTTTCGGCAGCCAATGCTGCTTTTGCTCCTCGCTGCCCCCCAGCAAAATGAGCTCGGCGGCGATCTCCGAGCGCGTGCCGATGGAGCCGACGCCGATATAGCCGCGCGCCAGCTCCTCTGAAACGACGCACATGGATTCTTTGCCGAGCCCCAAGCCGCCGTACTCTTCAGGTATGGTCAAGCCGAACACGCCGAGCTCGGCCATCTTGTCGATCACCTCGAGCGGCACATAGGCGTTGGCCAAATGCCACTCATGGGCGTGCGGGACCACCTCTGCCTCGGCAAAGCGCCGCATCTCCTCGCGCATCGCCTCATAGGTTTCATCCAGTCCGCTGTCGCCATAGGTCGCAGCCCCCTGGCGTTCGACGATGAGCGCCATTATGGCAGCCCGCGTGGCGGCCGAATTGCCGTTGGCGATCAATGCGCGCGCTTCGTCGTCGATGACTTTCTCAACCTTATCGCGGGAAACACCGAGTTCGTGCAGGCGCACGAATTCGCCCTGGGCCATCGGTATGCCGCCCACGATTTGAGCCAAATAGTCGGACGCCGCCGTCTGGCCGAGCAACGCCTCGAGCTCGCCATAACGCCCCTCCTGGCTCATGCGCTCCCCATAGGCGGCAATCTGGGTCAACGCCTGCACATAGGTCGCGAGCCAAGCCAGGCCGTGTGCGGCGTGTTGCTGGTCTTCGAGCGCTTTGCCCGAGATCCGGCCGTCGCTCAGCAACGTTTTGGAGAGCGACTCGCGGGCGCAATCCAATAGCTCTTGGGCGCACGACGCCGCGTGATCGAGCCCGGCAGCCTCCGGGGCGCTGGTTTCGGTTGTTGTATCTTCGGCCACTGTCATGTCGCTCTGCTTCAAATCCTGCCCATTGAATGGCGCGCACCATATCGGCTGATGCGCCGCGCGCAAGTTGCTTTGTGCGGTTCTACGCAGCGATTTGGGGTGCGGCGCGCTGCAGGATGGCGCGGAAATCGGCCTGACTGGCGCCACTGCCGTAAACGATGCCGCGCTCGGCGCCAAGCCGGCCGTTGCAGAAGGCCTGCGCGGTTGATTGGGGCGCATGGCGCACCAGCAGACTTGCCTGCAACACCAGCGCAAGCTGACTGACAAACCGGCGGCATTCCGCCTCACTGATCCCATCGCCGCTCAGCTGGGATTCGAGATCGTCTATGGCTTTGTCGAGCTGGTGATTTTGACCCTTGGCGGGCGCCAATTCGGCGAATAAGGCATCGACGATTTGGGGGTGGCGTTGCAGAGCGCGCAACACATCGAGCGCCACCACATTGCCCGAACCCTCCCAGATGCCGTTCAGCGGCGCCTCGCGGTAGAGCCGGGCCATGACGTGTTCTTCGACATAGCCGTTACCGCCCATGCACTCCAGCGCTTCGGCGACGAAGGGCGGCGTGCGCTTGCAAATCCAGAATTTGGATACGGGTGTCAGCAAGCGCGCAAGCGCCCACTCGGCCTCATCGTTGGCGCTTTGGTCGATCGCGCGCGCCATGCGCAGGCTGAGCCACATCGCCGCTTCGCTCTCGACCGCCAGGTCGGCCAGCACCTGCGCCATCAATGGTTGGTCGATCAAAGTCTTTTGGAAGGACCGGCGGCGGCTGCAGAAATGCAGCGCCAGCGAAAGCGCATAGCGCATGATACCCGCCGACGCGATTGCGCACTCCGAACGCGAAAATTGCGCCATGGCGATGACTGTCGCGATGCCCCGGCCCTCCTCGCCCAGCCGCCAAACGAGCGCATTATCGAATTCGACCTCGCTCGAAGCGTTCGACCGGTTTCCGCACTTTTCCTTAAGGCGTCGTACGTGAAACGCATTGCGGCTGCCGTCAGGCAAAATGCGCGGCAGGAAAAAGCAGGTGGGCCCCGCCTGCGTTTGGGCGAGCGTCACGAAGGCATCGCACATCGGCGCCGAGCAAAACCACTTGTTGCCCGAGAGCGTGAAAACACCCGGGCCGTTGCTTTCTGCCGGTTCCGCGCGGCTCTCGTTTGCGCGCAGGTCGGAGCCGCCCTGGTTTTCCGTCAGCGTCATGCCGATGGTTGCCGAGGCTTTCTCGGCGATCGGTTTGAGCTCGAGGTCGTAGGCCTCGGCGATTGCCTTCTGGCCCCATGCCGCATCGATATCGGGATCGAGCGCCAGGGTGGGCGGCGCCGAATAGGTCATGACAACCGGGCAAGCAACGCCGTTTTCGATCTGGTTCCAGATGTAGCTCATGACGGCGCGGCCCACATGCGCGCCATCCTTGCCCGCCGTCCAGGCAAGCGAGTGAACGCCGCTCTCGAAGGCCAGCGTCATCAAGTCGTGATAGGCGGGATGATAGTCGACCTCGTCGACCCGCTCGCCGGCCGCGTTATAGGTGCGCAATTCGGGCTCATACCGGTTGGCGTCGCGGGCTTGTTTTTGGACGCTCGCCTCGCCCGCCGCGGCTCCTAGCGCCATGGCTCTGGCCTCGACCCAATCCGCGCCAAAGGCAATGGCCGCCTCGCCCAGCGCCGGATCGCCGGCGAACGCGTTGTGACCGCTAAAGGGGGGCGGCTGATTGGTTATTTCTGGGGCGCGTCCATTTCCGTTCGACATGGCAGCTCAGATTGTGGAGCAGATGCCGCTTCACCTCAAGCGGCAGCGTCGCCAGCCGCAGAGATCACGTCCTCGAAGCTGCGTAAGCCCGTATGAGGCGCCGAAACCAGCACCGCCATATTGCCCGGACGGTGCTCGTTTTTCCACATCCGCATATGGGCTTTGGGAATCTGATCCCACGGAAAGACTTCCGACATGCACGGATCGATGCGCCGCTCGATGACGAGCTTGTTGGCTTGGCTGGCCTGCTTCAAGTGGGCGAAATGGGAGCCCTGGATACGCTTTTGATGCATCCAGACATAACGGGCGTCCATGGTGAGTTTGTAGCCGGTGGTGCCGGCGCAGATCACCACCATGCCGCCGCGCTTGACGACAAAGGTAGATACCGGAAATGTCGCTTCTCCTGGATGCTCGAAGACGAAGTCGACATTGACGCCCTTGCCCGTGTAGTCCCAGATCGCCTTGCCGAACTTGCGGACCCCGCCGAACCAGGTTTTGTACTCTTCGCTGCCGACTTCCGGCAGTTCACCCCAACAGTCGAAGTCCTTGCGGTTTATGACGCCCTTGGCGCCCAAGGACATGACGAAATCGCGCTTGTCTTCATCGGAGATGACGCCAATGGCGTTGGCGCCGGCGGTGGCGCAAATCTGCACCGCCATGGAGCCAAGCCCCCCCGAGGCGCCCCATACCAGCACGTTATGGCCAGGCCGTAGAATGTGTGGGCGGTGGCCGAACAGCATGCGGTAGGCGGTCGCCAAGGTAAGCACATAGCAGGCCGATTCCTCCCAGGTCAGGTGCTTGGGCCGCTGCATGAGCTGTTGCACCTGGGCGCGCGCAAACTGTGCAAACGAGCCATCGGGGGTCTCATAGCCCCATATGCGCTGCGAGGGTGACAGCATCGGATCGCCACCATTGCATTCTTCGTCGTCGCCGTCGTCCTGGTTGCAGTGGATAACGACCTCGTCGCCGACGCTCCAAGATTTCACCTTGGAGCCGACCGCCCAAACGATGCCCGAGGCATCCGAGCCGGCAATGTGGTATGGGTTTTTATGGCCGTCGATCGGCGAAACCGGCGTGCCGAGCGCGGCCCAAACGCCGTTGTAGTTGACGCCCGCCGCCATCACCAAAACCAGCACCTCGTGCGAATCGAGTTCCCAGGTGGGCACGACCTCGACCTGCATCGCCTCGTCCGGGGGTCCGTGCCGCTCCTGGCGGATCACCCAGGCGTACATGTTCTTGGGCACATGTCCGAGCGGCGGTATCTCGCCAATTTCGTAGAGATCCTTGATCTCGCCCTTCGGATTCGGCACGGCGGCCAGCGCGGCGTCGCTCATAACAAAACTCTCCCCAGCAGGTCCGCTCCCGACGGACCATCACAATCACAGCACCACAAAAAACGTCGCCCAGCGGCCTGGCCATCCTAGCTCGTCATCGCTCTGTCACAACCGCCACTTTTGGCAATAGCACAGCATCAAATATTCATATTGCAACGCGGTAGGATCGTTGGGCATATTGCGCCTGAATTCAAGATATTTTTGCGATGCAACATAAAGCGGTGTGTTGGTCGCGATGCCGCCATGACACCGCTTGAGACGACATTGCGATGATCGTTTACCCGCTGGACCGCACCTTCGGTTTGGATCGCAGCGCGTGCGAGATCGCGAAAATCTGGCCTCGGCCGAAAGGATGCGTCATAGTGATAACAGGATCAACATCCGCCCTGGCAGCTGCGATTTATGTCCACCGCAGCGCTTTTGGTTTGCTTGTCTTTGGACTGGGAGAGGGATCTCATGGGATTGGAAGCGCTTCTCGTTTTTCTGCTCATCGGCGCCGTTGCGGGCTGGCTCGCAGGCTTGGTGATGTCAGGTGGTGGATTTGGTTTGATCGGCAACATTGTGGTTGGCATTCTGGGCGCGGTGATCGCGGGCTGGCTGCTTCCCAGACTGGGCGTATCGATCAATGTGGGCGGACCGATCGTAAATCAGATCATCCACGCCTTCCTCGGCGCCATCGTGCTGTTGTTCATCGTCGGCATCATCCGGCGCTGAAATACGACTGGCCTCTCCTTGCCGCCTCTCCGGCTGGGCAAGTCGGGGGGAGCGGGCAATGACCGACAAGAAAACGCCCGATCGCCCGTGGCTGATCCGAACCTATTCGGGTCATTCCACCGCGCAGGCCTCCAACGCGCTCTACCGCTCCAACCTCGCCAAGGGGCAGACGGGGCTTTCGGTCGCCTTCGACCTGCCGACCCAGACAGGCTACGATTCCGATCACGTGCTGGCCCGCGGCGAAGTCGGCAAGGTGGGCGTGCCGATTTGTCATTTGGGTGACATGGTCGAGCTGTTCGAAGGCATTCCGCTCGAGCAGATGAACACGTCCATGACCATCAACGCGACCGCACCATGGCTGTTGGCGCTCTATGTCGCGGCCGCCCAAAAGCAGGGCGTGGAGCCGGCCAAGCTCTCGGGAACCGTCCAGAACGACATCGTCAAGGAGTACCTCTCCCGCGGCACTTACATGCTGCCGCCCGAGCCATCTCTCAAGCTGATCCGCGACGTCATCGTTTACGCCTACCGCGAAATGCCGAAATGGAACCCGACCAACGTCTGCTCCTATCACCTCCAAGAGGCGGGCGCGACGCCCGTCGAGGAACTCGCCTTTGCGCTCGCCACCGCGCTCGCCGTGCTGGATGAGGTGAAGGGTTGCGACCAGGTTGCGGACAAGGATTTTGCCCAGGTCGTGGGCCGCATCAGCTTCTTCGTGAACGCCGGTCTGCGCTTCGTCACCGAGATGTGCAAGATGCGCGCCTTCACCGAGCTGTGGGACGAGATAACTGCCGAGCGCTACGGTGTCGAAGATCCCAAATTTCGCCGCTTCCGTTACGGCGTTCAGGTGAATTCTCTGGGCCTGACCGAGCAGCAGCCCGAAAACAACGTCTACCGCATTCTGCTGGAAATGCTGGCTGTCGTGCTCTCGAAGAACGCCCGCGCCCGCGCCGTGCAGTTGCCCGCCTGGAACGAGGCCCTCGGCCTGCCGCGCCCCTGGGACCAGCAATGGTCGATCCGCATGCAACAGATCGTGGCCTACGAGACGGATCTGCTGGGCTACGGCGACATCTTCGAAGGCTCCACCGAGATCGAGGCCAAGGTCACAGCGCTCAAGGCCGAGGTCAGGCAGGAGCTCGAGGCGATCGAAGAGCTGGGCGGCGCCGTTGCGGCGATTCCCTACATGAAGCAGCGCCTGGTCGAATCCAATGCGGCCCGGCTGCGCGCCATCGAGACCGGCGAACAGGTGGTCGTCGGCGTCAACCGCTGGCGCGACAGCGAGCCCTCGCCCCTAGCGGCTATCGGCGAAGAAGGCATCCTGACCGTATCGGAATCGGTCGAGCGCGAGCAGATCGCCCGCCTCGAGGCCTGGCGGGCCGGCCGCGACGCCAAGCAGGCGGCTGCGGCGATCGGCGACCTGAAATCGGCCGCCCAGGAGGGGCGTGGCGTGATGGAGCCCTCACTCGCCTGTGCCAATGCCGGCGTCACCACGGGCGAATGGAGCCAGGTGTTGCGTGAGGTCTTCGGCCAATACCGCGCCCCAACAGGCATCTCGGGCGCCACCGCCTCGGCCCATAGCGGCCTGGCAGAGCTGCAGGGCGCGGCAAAGACCGTCGCCCAGAAGCTCGGCCGCCCGATCAAATTTCTGGTCGGCAAGCCAGGTCTGGACGGCCACTCGAACGGCGCCGAGCAAATTGCGCTGCGCGCCCGCGACTGTGGCATGGAGGTGATCTATGACGGCATCCGTCTGACACCTGCGGAAATCGTCGCGGCCGCGCTCGAAGAGGACGTCGACGTGGTCGGACTTTCGATCCTGTCGGGCTCGCACGTGGCGCTTGCGGGCGACGTCATGGCGCTGATGCAGGAAAAAGGTCTCGAAGAGGTGCCCGTGATCATCGGCGGAATCATTCCGGCCGACGACAAGAAAACACTCGAAAAACTGGGTGTTTCAGCCATTTATACACCCAAGGATTTTGAACTCAACCGCATCATGGGCGACATCGTCGAGCTGGCGTGCCGCCGGGCGGAGAAGGCGGCCTGAAGATCTCAGAAGCCGGATTTAATCCGTGCCCGTCGCCGCCAAGCCGCACTCCAGATGTTCGGCCATGGAGTGGAACAGGTCGGGCGCGTTGATCGGCTTAGAGACATAGCCGTCCATTCCCGCTTCGAGATAGGTCTCGCGGTCGCCGGCCATGGCGTTGGCGGTGAGCGCCACGATCGGCATCCGCGCCGCTGGACCTTCGAGTTCGCGGATCCTGCGCGTCGCCTCGAGCCCGTCCATCTCGGGCATCATCACATCCATCAGCACCAGATTGAAGGCGCTCTTTTGCGCCATTTCGAGCGCTTCGCGTCCGTTGGCGGCGGTCGCATGGCTCAGGCCGAATTTGTCGAGATAAGCCGCAATCAACATCTGGTTGGTGGCATTATCTTCGACGATCAGCACGTGGCCTTTAAGCGCGCTCGCCGCGCCTTCGCCAGGGCTGTTTTCGCGCCGCCGAAGCGCGTCTTTGTCGGTTTCCTTCAAGGGCACCCAAAGCGAAAAGGTGCTGCCCGAGTCCTTGCTGCTGCGGCATTCGAGTCGACCGCCCATCGCTTCCGCCAGTCGGCGGGCGATTGAGAGACCGAGGCCCGTGCCGCCGTATATGGGCGAGATTGTGCGGTCGGCTTGCGTGTAGGGCTCAAACAGCCGTTCCTGCTGTTTGGCTGTCAGCCCGATGCCGGTGTCGGTCACGTCGAATCGCAACAGAAGTCCCGGCGCCTCATGCACCCGCGTGACCGTGATGGCCACGCTTCCCTCATTGGTGAATTTGATGGCGTTGTCGCACAGGTTGGTGAGCAGCTGCCGGATTCTCAGCTGATCGCCGATCACCACCGCCGGGCAGTCGCTGGCCACATCCAGCGAGCACGCCAACCCCTTTTCTTCGGCCCGCACGCGCAGCGCCTCGCCAACGCCCGCCAGCAGCTGTCGGAAGTCGAAAGGTCCCGGCTGCAACTCGTATCTGCCGGCCTCGAGCTTGGAAAAATCGAGAATGTCGTTGAGGATTGACAGCAAACCGCGGCCCGAATGCTGCAGCGTTTCAGCATAGTGGCGCTGGGTTTCGTCCAACTTGGTGGCCCGCAGCAGCTCGGCCATGGAAATGATGGCGCCCATTGGTGTGCGCACTTCGTGGCTCACCGTTGCAAGCAGATCGGACTTGGCTTTGGCCAGCGCCTCGGCTGCTTTGCGCGCGTGCTTTTCGGAGGCGAGCGCCTCTTTCAGCGTCTCGATCTCCAGCATCGCGTTTTTGGGCGTGTTTGGCTCTTGCGGCATGGGGCGCAACAATCCTTGGTTGGCGATTGATTATCGTGGCCGCACCTTAACGTTCGCCTAAAACCAAAACCCGAAATGGAGCGCGCGCGCTCAGTCGGCCAAACCCACCATGGCGGCGATCTGTGATGGGCTTGCCCCGCCCTTGCGCAGGGCGCTCAGGCTCTTGTCGAGATGGCGTTTCGAAAGCTTACGGCCGGTCTCGTCCGTCACCAGGCGATGGTGGTGATAGAGCGGTTCGGGCAGATCGAGCAGGATCTGCAGCAGCCGGTGAATGTCGGTTGCCGCATAAAGGTCCATTCCCCGCACAACGTGGCTGATCTCTTGGATGGCGTCGTCGACCACGACCGCAAGGTGATAGCTCGTGGGCACGTCTTTGCGCGCGATCACCGCGTCGCCCCAGCGGGCGGGATTTGCGGCTTCGCGCTTGATGTCTGATTTGCCCGGCTCGAAGCTGTCGAAGGTTATGTCGCCACCGGCTTTCGCGCGCGCCTGCTCCACCGCGCGGACCATATGGATGCGCATGGCAAACGGTTTGCCGTCCGCCTTGTAGCGCTCGGCCAGCGCCGGGTCCAAGTCGCGGTAGAGTCCGGGATAAAGCGGCGCGCCGTCTGGGTCAAAGGGCGCGCCGGTCTTGCCGGTCACACGGGCTGCATCGCTTATCTCGCTCCGGCTGGCGAAGCAGGGATAGAGCAGTCCCATTTCGACCAGACGCTCGAGCGCGCCGCGATAGGTCTCGAAGTGTTCCGATTGGCGCCGGACGGGTTCTTCCCATGTCAGGCCGAGCCAGCTCAAGTCGTCGAGGATCTGAGCCTCGAACTCGGGCCGGCAGCGGCCGATATCGATATCTTCGATGCGCAGCAGAAATCGCGCGCCCATGGCCCGCGCGATGCGATAGGCCAAGAGCGCCGAGAAGGCGTGGCCCAGATGCAGTTCGCCGTTTGGGCTTGGCGCAAACCGGATGACAGTTTGATCGTTCATCACGTTATAGTCGGGCGTCGCGCTGAAACGTCAACAGAGGCTGATGGCATGGACCACCGCATCATCGAGACCGAGGCCGACATCGGCGAAGGGCTGGCGGCGTTGCGGCTTACTTGCGCGCACATGGACCGGGCCGCCAAACTTGCCGGCACGCCGCCGCTGCGCCGCCGCGCCAATGCGTTCGCAGGCCTCGCCCGAACCATCGTCGGCCAACAGCTCTCCGTCGCCAGCGCCAATGCCATTTGGGGGCGGTTCGAGGCCCTGGTGGATCCGTTCGAGGCGAGCCGTTTGGCGCTCCAGCCCGACGAGGCCCTGCGCGGCGTCGGGCTTTCGGCTGGCAAGGTCGCGACCTTGCGCGGCATCGCCGAGGCGGTTGAAACCGGCGCGTTGGATCTCGACGCGCTGGCTGGACGTCCCGATGACGAGGTGCATTCCGCCCTTATCGCGCTCAAGGGCGTGGGGCCCTGGACGGCGGACATTTACGTGATGTTCTGCATCGGACGCGCGGATGCTTTCGCGGCCGGAGATTTGGCGCTGCAAGTCGCCGTGCAGGATCTCTTGGATCTGGAATCGCGGCCAAGCGAGGCCGAACTCGTCGAAATCGCCGAGCGCTGGCGCCCCTGGCGCGGAGTCGCGGCGCGCCTGCTCTGGGCCTATTACCGCGAGCGCCGCAACGCCGCCTCCGGCATTCCGGTCTAACGGCGCTTTAATCGCAATCCCTTGGGTGTTTCATCCTCGAAACCACTCTATATAGTACGCTTCACAGACGTGACACGCATCTGTAGTATGGCAGCGCGGAGGCAGAAAACGCGCCGTCCGGGGTCAGACCCCTCGGTGCCGATCAGAACGGCGATGCCGTCGGGGCAATGCCGTCGGGATGTGACTTGTGAGTATCATGGCCGCCTCGCCGGACGCCTATCCGGCCCTGGTTTTGAACGCCGATTTCCGGCCGCTCAGCTATTATCCCTTGTCGCTGTGGTGCTGGCAGGACGCGGTCAAGGCCGTGTTTCTGGACCGCGTCAACATCGTCTCGGAATACGAACGCCACGTGCGCAGCCCGTCGCTTGCGATTAAGCTCCCCAGTGTCGTCTCGCTTAAATCATATGTGCGCCCTGCGCTCTACCCGGCCTTCACCCGTTTCAACGTGTTCCTGCGCGACCGCTTCGCCTGCCAGTATTGCGGCGACCGCGAGGACCTGACATTCGATCATTTGATACCGCGCTCGCGTGGCGGCATGACGCGCTGGAACAACGTCGTGACGGCGTGTGCGCCGTGCAACCTCAGAAAGGGCGGTAAGTTGCCGCGTGACGCCAACATGCTGCCCGAACAGGCGCCCTACAGGCCGACCGTCTATGAGCTCCATCGCCACGGCCGTCTGTTCCCGCCCAACTACCTGCATGAGAGCTGGTTCGACTATCTCTATTGGGACACCGAATTGGAGCCGTAGAATTTTCCGGCTCCCGTTTTGAGCCAAGTCATTGGCTCGCGCTCGGACTGCTGGTAGGGTGCGCGCTTCATGACAAAACAAGCGAAAACCACACGCCTCATTGCAGGCTTGCTCGCTATCGGCGTGCTTGCGTTCGCGGCCGCCTACGGGCTCAAGTCCGATAACCAGGAGGGCATCCGCGCGGCGATAACCGCGCAGATCGATGCCTTCAGACGCGATGACGGTGCGGCGGCCTTCGCCATCGCCGCGCCCGAAATTCAGGCCAAATTCGGCAGTCCCAAGTCTTTCATGAACATGGTGGCCGCGACCTATCCGCAGGTCTACCGGCCGCGCCGTGTCGATTTCCTGGACTCCATGGAAGCCGACGGCCGGTTCTTGCAGAAGGTTCTCTTGATCGACCACGAGGGCAACGACGCGCTCGCCGTCTATTCGTTGGTTCGGGTCGATGGCGTCTGGCGCATCTCGGGCTGCATCGTCAGCGAGCCTCCCGGCAAGGCGATCTAAGCAGCCTGCGGATCAATCCGATTTACCCGCCGCTGCGCGCGCCGTAGATGCCGACCGCCGCCAGCCCGGCCGAAATCACCCCGCTCCAACCGGCAAACGAGAGACCGAACAGGCGCCAGGGCGCCTCATCGCAACGGATGACGCGGGCCTGGTCCAGGGCCTGCTGGAGACCGTCGGTGGCAAAACCCGCCGCTCTCGCGCCGCTGCACGTCTCTGGTCCTGGCCACCACTTCCACTCAACGCCCGAATGATAAAACCCGAGCCCCGCATTGATGATGAAGGCAAGCGCACAGGCCGCGAGCAGCAACCGGGCGGGACCCGATCGTCCGCCATAGGCCAGTATCAGCGCCAGAAAACCGGCTGGAACCGCACCATAATAGGCCAGACGCTCGGTCAAGCAGAGCGGGCAGGGATCGTAGCCGCCCAGATATTCAAAACCGAGCGCCGTTGCCAGGGCCGCCAGCGCGCCCAGACTGAGGACCAAACTGGCGCTCTGCAGCGGCGGGGCAGCGATCAATGCCGGAATCGAAAAGCGTTGGCTCATAGCATGTATTTCACGAGCACGAAGCCGCCAAGCAGCAGAACGAAAAACACCGTCGTCACCAGCCCCAGCCGGCGTTCGATGAAGTCGCGGATCGGCGGTCCGAACCAATAGAGAAGAGCGCTCACCAAGAAAAACCGCAGGCCCCGCGCCGCGATGCTGGCGATTAGGAAGACGATGAAATTTAGCTGCGTCGCGCCGCTGGCGATCGTGATCACCTTATAGGGAAACGGCGTGATGCCCGCCAGAAAGACGATCCAGGCGCCATAATCGTTGTAGCGGCTGGCGAATTCGGCGAAGGCTTCCGAATAACCATAAAAGCCGAGGACGGGGCGCCCGACCAACTCGAACAGAAAGTAGCCGATGGCGTAGCCGGCGATCCCGCCCACCACCGAACTCAGCGTCGCAATGGCCGCATAGACCCACGCCTTAAGCCGATCGGCCAACACCATGGGAATGAGCATGACGTCGGGCGGAATGGGAAACACCGAGCTTTCCAGAAAGGCGACGACCGACAGCGCCCAGGCCGCGTGGCGGTGGACGGCCATCTCCAGAACCCAGTCGTAAAGGCGGCGCAACATGGGGCCTCATAACCTCGCGGGCTGCCCTTGTCCATCGCGCCCCCGGCGCGTCATGCATCGCGCCTTGGCGCGCATGGAATAATTCGCCCGCCGCTGCTCGCGTATTGACGCTGTATCGCCCATCGCTATCATGCGCGACCGCTGGAGGCCCCAGTGGCGGAATTGGTAGACGCGACAGACTCAAAATCTGTTGTCCGCAAGGGCGTGCTGGTTCGAGTCCGGCCTGGGGCACCAGCATTATAAGATGCGCGCCTGGAGCAATGCGCATGCGGCGCCTTTCGCGCTCCAGCCTGTGGCGGCAGGCGCGCGCAACGAAAGAGGAGTGAACCAGGATGTTTCGACCCGCGGTCACGGCGCTCGCATTCGCGCTCCTGCTGTGCCTTCCGGTTCGTGTCCTTGCCGGGCCCGCGCTGTTGTTCGAACCCGCGACCGGCCGCGTCCTTTACGCCGAGGACCCTGATTTGAGCTGGCATCCGGCCTCGCTCACCAAAATGATGACTGCCTATCTCACCTTCGCCGCCATTAGCCGCGGCGAACTTTCCATGTCCGACAAGGTGATCTGTTCGGCCAACGCCAACAAGCAGCCGCCCACCAAGATAGGCCTGCCCATCGGCGCGGAAATGAGCGTCGAATTGGCGCTGAAGTCGTTGATCATCAAATCGGCAAACGATGTCGCCGTCATGGTGGCCGAGAAGGTCGGCGGCAGCGAGGCTCGCTTCATCGATCAGATGAACGCCGCGGCCAAGCGGCTCGGCATGACGCGCACGCGCTTCGTCAACCCACACGGTCTGCCCGACACCCGTCAAGTGACCACAGCGCGCGATTTGGCGCTCCTCACCCGCGCCCTCATGAAAGAGTTTCCCGACTATGGCGATTTCTTCGCCATGCAGCACGTTAAGATCGGCAAGCGCCGACTGCGGTCGCACAATTCGCTTTTGCGCAGATACGTCGGCGCCGATGGCATGAAGACCGGCTTCATCTGCGATTCCGGCTACAACGTCGTCGCCAGCGCGACCCGCGACAATGTCCGGCTGGTGGCCGTCGTGCTGGGCGCGCGCTCTGGCCAAAGCCGCAGCGTGCGGGCGCGGAAGCTGCTGGACCACGGATTTGAGTGGTATGGCTGGAAGTCGCTGTTCGCCAGGGATATCGACATTCTACCCATCCAGCAGGCCTCCCTTGCCGAGGCGCCCGGCAACATGCGCTCGCGCGTCTGCGCCGTCCGCCGCAAGGCGCGCCGCACAAAACGCAAGCGCAAGCGCAAAAAGCGATAGATAAACGGGCTCGGTGTCGTCGTGGCCCGATCCTTGCGGCGGTAGCCCCATCAGCGGCCGCAGGAGTTTTGAGCGCATCATTATGATCCAATCCACGACTTCCCAAATCCAAGCACACCATGGCGGCGTTCGCGACCAGGAAATTCGCGATATGTCTTACGTTTTGTTGAGAAAATTCGGATTGAGCGCGTTCGATGTGGCCGAAGATTTCGCCCGCGAACATCGCGCCATAGGCGACCAAGCGCGCGCCCATATATGGGACAAGGTGTGCCGCGAACTCGACCAAACACGAACGCTTTCTTAAACGCCGTCGCCTAGCATTGGCCCACCGCCCGACGTGCAATTGGATAGGGCCATGACCGTTCACGACACCGTAAATGCGAGCAAACGCGGCATACTGGGCCAGGCCGTCGAAAGCCTGCAGCGCCAGATCGGATCCATTGTGGCAGGCGTCGGCGAACACGCGCCTTCCCAGCGCACCGCGCTCACGGCATTTTCAATCCGCGTCGCAAGCGCTGCGATCGCCTACACCTCGCAGGTCGTACTCGCCCGCCTAATGGGTGGATTCGAATACGGCATCTTTGTTTTTGTTTGGGTTTGGGTGCTCATTTTGGGCGGGCTGTCGCCGCTCGGCATGAGCACGGCCACCATCCGCTTCATACCGGAATATCTGGCAAAGAGCCGCCTGGGCCACTTGGCGGGACTGTTGTGCGCCAGCCGGTTGTTGGCGCTCGGCGTCAGTTCGGCGGTGGCGCTCGCCGGCTTGACGGGTCTGACGCTGTTCGCCGAGCACGTCGATCCGATTTATCTGCTGCCCGCGAGTCTCATACTCGCCTGTCTGCCGATGTATGCATTGATCGATATTCAGGATGGGCTGTGCCGCGGATTCGGTTGGATCGGCATGGCCCTGGTGCCGCCCTATATCCTGCGTCCAGCCTTGTTGCTGGCCACTTTTGGATGCGCCGTCCTGCTCGGATTTGAAGCGAACGCCCTTACGGCGGCCGGCGCCGCGATCGTGGCGGCCTGGGCGAGCGGCCTGATGCAAGCAATCGCGTTCGAATGGCATGTGCGCCGCGATATCAAGCCCGCCGCGCCGACCTATCAAATGCATCTTTGGATGGTGACGGCGCTGCCGATGCTGCTGTTTCACGGCTTCGGGCTGTTTTTGCAGCACACCGACATTCTGGTGTTGAGCCTTTATGCCTCTCCAAACGAGATCGGCATCTATTTCGCAGCACTCAAAACCATCGGTCTCGTATCGTTCATTCACTTTGCGGTGGGAACCGCGGTGGCCAACAAATTCGCCGAACTCAACATGCGCGGCAGCCACGAAAAACTCCGCCGCTTCGTCGGCGAGACGGCGCGCTGGACATTCTGGCCATCGCTGGCAGCGGCCCTTTTGCTGCTGGCGCTGGGCCAACCCTTGCTGTGGTTGTTCGGGCCAGAGTTCACGGCCGGCTATCCGGTGATGTTCATCCTTGCGGCCGGCCTGTTGTTGCGGGCCGCCATGGGACCGGCCGAGTACGTGCTCAATATGCTGGGAGAGCAAAAAAGCTGCACCGCTGTCCTGTTTGGCGCCGCCGCACTCAACATCGCGCTGAATTTCGCGCTGATTCCCGAATTCGGCATATACGGAGCAGCACTGGCCACCACCGCCTCCATGTGGGCCTCGGGTCTTGCCATGTTCGCGGTCGCGCGCGCCCGCCTTGGCCTCAATCTGTTCGGCTATAGCGCACGATAGGCCAGCCAGCCCTAAAGCGGCGCGCCCAGCACAAGCGTCCAAAATGTTTGATATTCGGTTTGCGGCGCGATCACCAGCGCAATGCCCATATGTGTTGCGTCGGGCAGCAGCAAATTGTCATTGTGATCGGGGCTCTCTTGCCAACCTTTGAAGACCTCAGGCAGCGACAACTGGCCGGCGCCCACATTCTCCGCCGCCAATTTGGCCTTAAAGCCGGTCCCCTTGACCCGGTCCCACGGATCGGTGCCGTCGGAGCCCTTATGTGAAATCCGGTCGTTTTTCGCCAAGTCGCTGGAGTGGCGTTTAGCCGCCGACGCAAGCTTGCCGTCCAGACGCAGGGGCTTGAGACCCTTGCGCGCGCGGTAGGCGTTGATCATGTCGCGGGCGCTTTCTGGCTCAAGCGTCACTTCGCCTGCCGCCAGACGTTCGGTGTTGGCCGTGCGATCCAAGCCGGTTTCGGCGCAACCCGCCATCAGCTGAAGCGCCAGTACGGCCGCGGGCACAGCCCGCCATCGCCACAATCGCTCTGTTGTCACCGTCGGCACAATGCTGGCTCGACCTCTTCCCAATCTGGACGCATGACTTGGCACGACACAAGGTTGGAACTAGGCTTGCGCCATAAATCCCTGCTTTTCAAACAGGTCGCTATGGCGTCGATAAGTGTAACGTTTCTCGCCGTGCTTCTTGCGTTGCTGCCGGCAAGTCGCGTCGAAGCGCAAGCGTCCCTTGAGGGACAGGAAAAACGTGTCCTCAATTTGACAAAATCGAGCTGGGCCCATTTTCGCGATTTCGACGGCAGGCAGTTGATCTATTTCACCCACCTGGAAAGCTATCGCTGCGCCATCAAGGCTGCTCGCTACAGCCTGAACGGCGACGCTCTCGATCGGGCCTGGCAGCTGCAGCCCTGCGACCCCGGCAAGCCGCACGCCATCACAACGGACCGGCCCTATATTTCTCTGCCCCTTGGCAGCGCCAAGACCATCGCGCTCGAACTGACGTTCAACGACGGCTCCAAAAGTTCCTTCACGCGTATCGGCGCCAATAACAAGATCATTGACGCCCCGGCCCCTTAGCGCGCTGGGCCTAAGGTTCGGTCTTGACGAAGGTTCGCACGATCCAGAAATAGAGCGGATAGGAGGCGCGCCGGGCGGCTTTGAGCATCAGCACAAACGGCCAGGGAAACGCGATTTCGAATTGCCTGCGCTCGATCCCGCGTACGATTTTTCCGGCCGCTTCTTCGACCGAAATGATGAAGGGCATTGGAAAGTCGTTATCACGCGTCATTGCCGTATCGATGAAGCCGGGATTGACCACGCTGACGATGACGCCACTGCCGTCGAGCTCGCTCATCAGCGCCTCGGCATGGTTGATCAGCGCCGCCTTGGTCGGCCCGTAGGCAACAAGGCGCGGCAGGCCGCAATAGCCCGCCACAGAGGCCACAATCACGATATGACCGCGGCCGCGTTCGATCATGCGCGGCAACAGCGCGTCTATGGCGTTGACCACGCCCAGATAATTAACCCGCATTGTCCGCTCGCAGGCGGCGGCGTCGTAGTCGTGCGCGCCCATCTCCGACCAAATGCCGGCGTTCAGCACCGCCACGTCAACGGCGCCCAGGTTCGCTTCGATCTGATCGACGGCCGAGGACATGGCGTCGCGATCGGTAACATCGCCGGGATAGGCGGCAATCAGCGCGTTTCTTCGGGCCAATGCATCAAGTTTGTCTTTCGACCGCGCGGTCACGGCACACCGCAAATTTCGGTTGGCCATCAGCAAAGCCAGCTCCCGGCCGATGCCGGCGCTGGCGCCCGTAATCCATACAAGTTGCCGCTGCGATGTCATGCTAGCCCCTCCTGTCGCGCTTTCGCTCAACGCCTGAGACCGAGGCAAAGGATAGAATTTGGACCCGCCCGGGTCCATCGCGACGATCGCATGGACCGCCGCGTCAGTCGCGGAGCAAATAGCGCCGCTTGAGGGCGACGATGCGCAAATAAGATTGCGTAATTTGCGTTTTGAGCGCCGGATCCTCGAGCGCAGCCTTTTTGATCGCCGCGACGTGACGCTCGGGCGACGCCGTTTGACCGGCTGTCGTGCCTGAAAGGATCAGCAGGTCGTTGCCGGCCCTGATGGCCCGTACCAGCGCCTCGCCCGGCGCGTAGCGCTTACGGATGGCGCCCATTTCCATATCGTCGCTGACGACGACGCCGTCGAATTTAAGTTGGCCGCGCAACACATCGCCCAGAAGCACGCGCGACAATGTCGCCGGCAGGCGTTCGTCCCCGCGGCCCTGATAGCGCCCAAGGTGAAGGTGGCCGATCATCACCATATCCGCCAAACCCTCGCTGATCAGGCGCGTAAACGGGATAAGCTCCTGCTCCTGCCAGGTCTCGGAGATATCGACAAAGCCCAAATGGCTGTCTTTGCGGCTGCTGCCGTGGCCGGGAAAGTGTTTGAGAGCGGTGATCACGCCCTCGGCCTGGTGCGCCCGCACAAACGCGGCGCCGTAGCGTGCGACGATTTCGGGATCGCGGGAATAGCTGCGGCCAATGCGCCCGATGATCGGATTTTGCGGATTGGTGTTGAGGTCCAACACCGGGCCGAAATTGACGTTGAAGCCGAACTGCGAGAGCTGGCGCGCCACATTGCGGTAATAGTCGTAAGCTTGCTCGGGCTCCAGCTTGGCCGCGACCCGTTGGGCCGAGTTGATGCGCTTCAAGCCAACATTGCCCGCCAGCCGTTGCACCGATCCCCCTTCCTGATCGACCGCGATGAACGCTGGATGTCGGGAGGCCGATTGGGCGAAAAAGCGGGTGAGGGCCCGCGCGTTGGGCGCATTGGAGAGGTTGCGTTTTAGAAAAATCACACCGCCGATATGCCCTTTGGCAAGCAGTGCGCCCAGTTTGCGCGGCCACTTTTGCTGCGGTCGCGTGCCGTCGAAGCCGACAATCAGCATTTGGCCGATCATCTCTTCCAACGTCACTGAACTGGCGTGGGATTGGTCGCTCTCGGCGGCGGCCCGGCCCATCAAAAGTGCGCCCGCGGCCAACGCGAGCACGATCTTGAAGACCCGGGTCAGCATCGGTGCCTTTGGGCCCGCATCAAATCTCTGCCGGGGTTCGGGGGGCCGCCTCACGCATTTTCGGTCGAAATTGCCAGCAACTCCGCCAGCAGCCGCTTCGAGGCAAGAAGATCTTCCAGCGTGTGTTGGTCGAGAACGCTGAAAAATTTCGCCAATGCTTCTTCTAAAATCGGTCCGAGCGAGCACACCGGCTCGATGCAGCAATTGTCCTTGGCCGGTCCAAAGCATTCAACCAAATTAAAGTCGGGCTCCAGGTCCCGGACGACTTGCCCCAGATTGATTTGGTCGGCCTCGCGCCCCAACCGCATTCCTCCACCACGCCCGCGAACGGTTTCCAGATAGCCCTTGCGTCCCAATTCGTGCACGATTTTGGTCAAATGGCTCTGAGGCAAGCCGTAGCGCTCTGCGACCTGTTTGATCGAGCAGAGTTGAGGCGACCTGACACCCACATATATGAGCGTTCGAAGTGCGTAGTCCGTGAACCGTGTTAAACGCATGACGCAGTCTTTATCCAAAGTTCGTGAAGATACAGGCCACTTTCGTAGGGCTGCTTATTCAGCAGGCCTGCGGCGACCCTTGTCCTTTAAGGTGCGGCCCGTACCCTGGCCAGCGACAATCCAATAGCCCAAGCCCATGAAAACAGTTCCGCTGATCACGTTGCCTATTGTCACCCACAGCAGGTTGTAGCCAGCGCCGGCGACGGTAATTGTTTCCGGGTGCGGCGACAATAGGGCGACCGAAAAAACGGTCATGTTTGCAATGGAATGCTCAAACCCGCTGGCGATGAAGGCAAACAGACACCAGAAGATCAAAATGCACTTGGCGGCGTCGTTCTCGGTCCGCGAGGACGTCCACAGCGCCAGGCAAACGAGCCAATTGCAGAGTATTGCCCGCGCTATCAGAGCACTCGGCGCATCGTTCATTTTTTTTGCGGCAACTTTATAGATGAGACCGTCGTCTTGCCCCAGGATAGCGCTTCCGCCGACGACAAACAGCGCCCCCAACAGCATGCAACCCACCAGGTTGGCGATCCAACCCACCGACCAGACACGGCCCAAGTCGCCGAGTCCCGTGCGCCCGCGCAGCAGGCCATGGGTCATATACATCGTATGGCCTGTGAAAAGCTCCGATCCGGCGAACACCACCAATGTCAGCGCAATGCCGAAGCTCGCGCCCATCACCAGCCGGCGCACCGAGGGATCGACGAATTCGCCGACGCTGAAAATCAACAAAATGCCGATTCCCACATAGGCGCCCGCCATCATCGCGGCGACGAAGAACCCGAGCGGGTTTTCGCGCAGCATTTTGATTTCCCCCGCCGCCTTCTCCGCGAAACGGTCAATCGATTGATCGTACTGCATAGTTCTTGTCCTTGGTAATTTGGGTGGTTCGGTCGGGAGCTGCTTGGTCTGCAAAACCCCGGCCGATGAAGAGCGGCACCGCCCACAAAAGGCTGAGTAAGCCAGCGATCGCAATGAACGAGACGCCAAGCATCGTTTGGTCGTCGATCAGGTAACTGTTGCAGAGGCGTACCGGGCTGGCGATGTAGAGCCAACCGAAAAACAGCAACATGGAAAGGAAATTGGTTTTGACGAAACCACGCATGATGGTGCCGAGTTCAGGCCAACTGAGCGCCAGGGGCAGGCCCAAAAGCAAAGGCAGACTTGCGAATTTTGCTGCTTCGACGCTCGATGATTCGAGCGAGGCATCGAGCCAGCGCGGCAGCATCCAGACTGCGCCGCAGCAAATGGCCATCGCCAGCCCGCTCAATCCGAACCGGTTCCAGCTTCGCAGGCCTGGCGCCAATGCCGGCCGCAGGCCAATTCCGATAAGATAACCCGCCACCGCAAGCCCCAGCAGTTCGATCAGAACATGTGTCGTGAGCCGTGTCTCCAACGCGAGCCGCACATAAGGAATGGCAAGTCCAGTCCACAATGCCAAGCCGGCGAACAAGGGAACCTTCAGCAAATCCGACGTCAAAGCCGACTGACCTTCTCATCCAAGGTCTCGATGGCGCTGGCCGGATCGGCGTCGACGATGCGCACAAGCCTTCCCTCGCCGTCGACGACATGAATCGCGACATTGTGCTGGAAGCCGTAAAGCGGATCGGGCAAGACCTTGACGCCAAACGTTGTGAGCAAGGTCTCCAGGTCGCGCCTGTTCGTCGGCCGGACCACTTTCCAGATCTCCCCGTCGGCGCCGTGATGCTCGGCATAGTGACGAAGCATCTTCGGCGTGTCGTTTTCGAGATCGAAGCTGATGCTGAGCAGTGCGACGCGGTCATCGAGCTTGCGCTCGCGAATGGTCTCGAGAACTTGCCCGAAGCCCTCACCCAGCTCCTGGCAGATTGTCGGACAGGTAGTGTAGATGAATTCAATCAACAACGTGCGTCCGCCCGTTTGGGGCAGATGGAGGACATGACCATCCATGTCCTCCATCGTCACCCCCGGGATCGTCACAGGGTGTTGCGCGACGGCGAGCCTGCGGGCTCCTTCGGCGGTGGCGACCCGAAAGCCGTCAGTCGCCCAAGTAAAGACCCAAAGGCCTGCCGCCGCTATCACGAGCGCTGCGACGAGGGTACGCATTTGCTCTACTCGGCCGGCTCAGAGGACGTCGGCTGTCCGCCAAAACCCACCACATAGCGGATCAGGAAGAACAGCGCTGCCACGACCACCAAAACCGCAAACACGGTGCCGACGGCGTCCACCCCCTGCCACTGCGGCAAGTGCTCGGCCCAGCGGCGCGGCACGCTCACGCTGCCGCCGACCAGGAACGACCAAACAACGCCGAGTCCGCCCGCAACATAGGCCCAGAACAAGATTTTAGAGAGGCCGCCCAAGGCATCCGCCTGCCTGGTCTTGGTGACCCACAGCATGAAGCCGAAGGCCATCGGCACGAGGCCCAGCAACAGGTAAAAGTGGAAATGACCCGGCACCCACATGGTGTTGTGCATGATCTTATTGACGGAAATGATGCCGTCGATAACTGCCGGTATCACGCCGGCGGCCCAGCCGAACACGCCCAAAGTAAGCAACGCCAACGGCAGGTCCCACTTGACCTTGGAGCCGTAGAGATTGGCGAGAAGACCAATTGTCGTCACGACCAAAATCGGCAATCCGCTCAAATAGGACAGCACCTGTCCCATAATCAACGCCCAAGCCGGCATGGCGATGTCCTGGAACAGATGATGGGTGTAGACAAACATCACCAGCAGAACCGTTGCGTTCCAGGCAAGTGCGAACCAGCGCGTCGTTTTCCAGGGCCGTCCCGTGTAGCGCGGAACGATCTCATAGACGGCGATGATCGACATATAAATCGCCGCGTTTATGAAGACGTGGCCAAAGAAAAAGATCATGTTTTTGGCCAGCAACGCATCGATGCCGAACGATGGCACCAGCGCATTGACGATCGAAATCAAAATGATTGCGGCGCCCGGCACCAGCGCGATCGTGTTGACGATGGTGACCACGGTGGTTGCGACAATTGTGGCTGGCGGCGCGTCGGTCGAGCCTGAAAAGAGCGTCGGCCAGGCAAGCGCTTGCCCAAGTCCGCCTTGGCTCTTCAGGATCGCCCATCCCAAGTCGAGATAGAGAATCAGGAACGCGACCCCGACAAGGAGCAGCCCGACCAGATAGACCACGGTGGCGTTGACGTCCCATACGCCGCCGGACTGAGCCGGCAGGGGATAGAGAAATGTCCACGCGGCCGCAAATCCCATCAGGAAAATGGCGGCCAGTATCAGCACCACGCCAATCAGGAACAGACCTGTGAAGCCCCAAAATATGCCGTTCGTAACCGGCACGTATTGTCGTGCGAAGTACCACATGATGCCGGCGCCGGCGAAGCCGCACGTCCCCACCATACCTATGCCATGCGCCGTCATCAGCTGATAGAACAGGGTTGGGTCGATGGACAGCATCCCAGCCTGACTGGCGCGCATGAGCAAGCCGAATACCATCAACAACACGAAAACAAGGCCCGACAGGGCCATGACCACACGAGGCCCAAAGTCGCTCGGCATCGTTGCTTGTCTCGCCATTATTTCCTCCCCAATTCTGCGCTGGCCGTGCTCGATGTCACGGTGAGTTCGCCCGCCATTTCATGGTGGCCGAGTCCGCAATATTCGAGACAGAGCAGCTTATAAGTGCCGGGCTTATCGAAGGTGTATTGAAAGCGGTTGGTATAGCCCGGCATGCTTTGGGCTTGATTCAATAGTTTGTAGTTTTCGTCATAGAGGCCCACGCCATGATTGACGTCGTTGCTTGTCAGCGCAAACACGATGGGTTTGCCTGTTGGCACCGTTTCGGTATCGACCTCAAACGACCACTGCGAACCCGTCACCGTGACGGTGATGGCATCGTCGCCGGGCGGCAGTGCGTGGGGCCACGGCCGCAGCGTGGCGTAAAGCAACAGCCCCCCGAACACGAGCGCCCCCCAGAACGAGAGATGTCTTATCATATTGGCGGTCTTTCCAACGGACTGCGCAGAGGCGCTTGCCGATGAGGACCGAGCTACGGCTAGAAAAATCGCCGCGATGATCAAAACCAAAATGGTTGAGACCCAAAGTACGATGGCGTGCATGTCGCCGCCCTCCCCATGTTTAAAGATATATATGAAATGTATCTTCAATCCGGCGCACCAGAATGTCAAGCAATGGCGCGCTTTTCCACGACATCATCGGTTGCATGTCATTTCTGCTGGGGTACAGTCGTTTCGCGATAAAGGCGTCAAGAACGATAACAGACGCCGCGCCGTGAGCACGGCAGCTGGGAGAGAGGCGAGACATGGACACGCGACAAGAGCGGTTCGATACGTACGCCCATGCGCCGGCGTCCCATCTTCGCCCTCCAACGATCACGCCGCCCGATCATCCGCTTCCGTTTCCACGCAGCCTGATGGCCGTGATCCGCAACCCCATCGAGGGGTGGTGCAAGGCGGTCTATGAGGAGCCCGTCTTCCTCGAGCAAATGCCCGGCCAATTGCTGGCATTCGTCACCGATCCTGACGCTGTGCAAACGGTTCTGCAAAACACCGGCGATGCGTTCGTCAAATCGGACGTCGACCGGCGGCTGCTGAGCCCGATGGTGGGCGAGGGCGTGCTGACGGCCGAGGGCAAGAAATGGCGCTGGCAGCGCCACACCACCGCTCCGCTGTTCCGCCATGGCGAGTTGCTCTGTTACGTCGAGGCCATGTCCTCGGCCGCCAAGCGCGTCGTCGAGCGATGGCGCGAAGCTGGTCCAAACAGCGTCCAGAACGTCGACCAAACGATGATCCGGGCCAGCTTCGAGATCATCGCAGATACGATGCTCCCCCATGACGATGGGTTCGATATCGCGCTCATCGAGCGCTGCATGTCCGATTATCTGGCCGTCAGCACCTGGGACATCGCCTATGCGCTTTTGCACGTGCCCCAATGGATGCCGTTTCCGGGCAAGAGCCGCTCGCGCGGCGCTGCCAAAACAATGCGACAAGCCATGGCCGATCTTATCGAGGAGCGCCGCCGCTCCGGACTGGCCTATGACGACCTGCTGGGGCGGATGATGGCCGCCTCGGATCCCGAAACCGGCGAACCCATGGCAAATGGCCAGGTGATCGACAATCTCCTGACATTTTTGCTGGCCGGACACGAAACCACCGCGACGATGCTCACCTGGACGCTGTATCTGCTCGCCAAGGCGCCGGAGTGGCAGGAGAGGTTGGCGGCTGAGGCGCGGGCGGTCGCCGGCGACGGCGATATTACTGCCGATCACGTCGCCCAAATGGGCCTCACCCGGCAAGTCCTCAACGAGGCCGCGCGCCTGTATCCCCCGGTTCCGGTGATCACGCGTCTGGCCACAAAGAACGTCGAACTTGCCGGCCATCGCGTGCCCGCCGGAGCTCTCTGCGTCATTCCGATATTCGCGATCCACCGCCACACACAGTTATGGGATGATCCCGATATCTTCGATCCTCCGCGCTTCAGCGACGACCTGCACGCCACGCGCGCCCGTTGCACCTATATGCCGTTTGGTGCGGGACCCCGTATCTGCATGGGCGCAGCGTTTGCAAACATCGAAGCGGTCACGATCCTCGCCACCTTGCTTCGCGACGTGCGTTTTGGTGTGACTGAGGGGCTCAATCCCGTTCCGGTTGCCCGGGTATCGTTGCGGCCCAAGGACGGCATGCCGCTGGAGGTGGCCTGCTTGGGCGAGCGGGCGTGATGGGCCCCGGTGCGATCGGTCGCGGACCCATCTGGTGTCGCCATGACGGTTGAGCGTCAAGGGGTTTGGGAAACCGGATTGGCAAACAAGATAGTGCGCGGCTGGGCGGCCGCGTCCCTGTTGTGGATTGTCGTGGCGCTGGGTGTGCTTTACGCGAACTGGGACGACATCTATCCGGTCCAGCCGAGTTATGTGATTGCGCCGACCCAGGCACGCGACAAGCTCGTCGCCTGGTACTCGACGAAGGAGAACGCCCCGATCAATACCTTCAAACGTGAGCACGGCATCGCCGGAGCCGACGAGGTTCCGATCGGCCGCAACATCCTGCTGTTGCCCCATGACTTGTCGGCGGCACAACGCCAGGACTTCACGGTGCGCGCACGAACCATGCAGCAAACCCTGCTGCACCGCTTCTATCGCGGCATCGCAATGCGATTTTTTCCGATTCTTCTGTTGGTGGTGTTGGGCCCGCCGATGCTGTTGCTCTTCATTGGCCGCGGTCTGCGCGCGCTCTTGAGGCGTTGGGTGGGCTGAAGTCCGATCCGTCGGATTGCAAGGAGGATTGGACTGTGGGTCTCTATCTCGACTTCGACACTGTCGACGAATTGAATTGGCAGTATCTGCCGAGCAAGTCGGGGGTCGACGGCACGCCCTACTACGAGGGTTGGCCAATCCAAAGCGCGGCGACGCGCCAAGCGCTGGACTGCCGGTTGGACGTGCCCTTCGGGCCGACGCTGGACGAGCACCTGGATATCTTCCCGGCCGACGGCGCGAACACGCCCGTACACATGTTCATCCATGGCGGCTATTGGCGCGCCTACACCGCCAAGGAGTTCTCCTTCGTCGCAAACCGCCTGGTCGAGCAAGGCATCAGCGTTGTGGTCAACAACTATTCGCTCTGTCCCAAGGTCACGATCGACGAAATCGTCCGGCAGAACCAAGCAGCGATCAAGTGGCTGATGCAGCACGCGGGCGACTTTGGAGGCGATCCCGCAAACATCACGCTTTCGGGCCACTCGGCCGGCGGCCATTTGGCGGCGATGGCGGCGTTGACCGATTGGGCGGGCGATTATGGCGTCGATGCGGGTGGCTTGCGGGGAATCGTCGCCATTTCGGGCCTCTATGACCTGCGCCCCTTTCGCTACACGGACTTGCAAACCCACCTGCAATTCACCGGCGATCAGATCCAACGCTGCTCGCCGCTCTTTCACGTGCGGGGCGGAATGCCGCCGACATGGGTGATCGTGGGCGCTGACGAGACGCCCGAATTTCATCGCCAAGCCGACGCCTTCACCGAGGCGACCCGCGCCGCCGGCAATAAAGTCGAGCGCATCTCAGTGGAGGGCACCACCCACTTCTCGGTCATGGACGGATTCAACGATCCGCAATCACAGCTTTTTGGACTGATCTGCGACCTCGCCAAAGGCTGAGTCCGCATGGTGCGCCAATAAAAACCCCGCGCCAGAGCAGGAGCGGGGTCGAAATTTGTGCGCGCCGATCGCCTTGCCAGTTGGCAAATGCGCGCGCGCTCAGCCTTTGAAGCCGTTGCGCTTGGCGTTTTCCTGACACGGAGCTTTACCGGAATAGGCTTCGCTGGAAGCGCCGACAATTTCCTTATTGGTGGCGCGTCGCCGCCAGCGGTGCCCGCCGCTCTTGTCCTTATAGAATTCCCAAGTGTCGCCCTTGCCGAACTTGCGCGGATTGCCGTCCATGCCATGGCGCGCGGCGTTGTCTTTGCAGTCCGAGCGTCCTTTGTAGCCTTCCGTCGAGGCCCCAACGATATTGCCGTTGGTGGCGCGCCGGCGCCAACGGTATTCGCCGCGCTTGTCCTTGTAGATTTCCCATTTGTCAGATGCCGCCATTGCATGCCTCTCCGTTCTTGCGTTCACCCACTAATCTTTGCCGGGCAATCGGGTCAGCTTCTTCGACCGGCGTTAACAACCTGCCCAATCGCGTGGACGAGTTCAACATATTAGGGCGTAGGAGACTGAACTTTCGCACGCCGATGAAGATGTGAGATCGGCGCGCGCCTAGAAAACGTTCTGAACGAGGCCAAAATTCGCGCGCACGAGAGCGGTGATATTTTCAGGCGTAATCTCGACGGGAACCGCATATCGTTTTGCGGCCTCGATCGTCCCGTCTGCGCTGATAGCCACCCTCAACCCCCAAAGCCCGGCAAGCGTGGCCCCAGGGTAGCCATAGCGCATGTCGTTCAATTTGAGCTCAACCCCGCCGTCGCCGTTGGTCTCGACCACGGTCTTGAGCGGGCCGTTGGCAAAGGCGAAAAAAATCTCGCCCTCCTCGGTTTTGGCAAACTTCTCCATCAATGCCTCCGCCCGTGGATCGGAGGCGACCGGTTGCCAGCGGATCGGGCGAGGTATCAGAACCGACACATAGCCCACCACATGACCGTCGGCCGTTGCGGCCACCACCCGCCGCAGCCAGGGCATGAACATCGTTGTGTAGGAATAAATCTCGCCATGGTCGATGTTCTGTTGAGCCAAATCGGTGCGCGCCAGCCAGCCGGCCCGCAAGTTGGCCTGCCAACCAAGTCCGATATAGGCCGTCGAAAGCGCCAACGCGGCGCATACGGTCTTGCGCGCATGGGCGCCGGAGGCGTTGCCGCGCAGCGCTGAAAACAATGCCAACGCCAAGATCAAGCTATAGACCGGGTCGATAACCGCCAGCGCCGAGACGCCATAGCGCGCCTCCGTCAGCGGAGTAAACAGCTTGGTGCCGAAATGGGTGATGAAATCGAGCATCGGATGGGTGATCAGCACCAACAGCCAAAACACATACCAGCGCGCTGCAGTGGCCTCGTTCTTGAAGCGCTCGAAGGTGCGCGACACCCAAAGCGATGCGGGCGTCAGCGGCAGTGCGACGACGGGCGCGAAAAAAAGCGAATGGGTGATGCCGCGATGATAACGCCAGTAATCGATGCTGCTGTCGTCAGCGACCATCAGCACGTCGAGATCGGGGGATTGGCCACCAAGGAAGCCGACGAAGATCGCCGCCCGCCCGAGCTGGCGCCCCGCGATAGCATGGCCCACGGCCGCCCCTAACAAGCCTTGCGTTAGCGGATCCATGGCTTTCGATTTAGTGATCTCGATGCCGATTGTCGAGACATAGAATAGTAGGGTTCACCAATTCCAGACGCGCCATAATTCCGGGCAACTTCAGGCGGGCGTAATTTCGAAGACGGCTGACCATATGGCGTGCGCTTGTTGGACCGGGGGTCGGAATGGCGCACAGCCAACGGGCCTTCGCGCATGGCCGGCCAGCCCAACCGATCAGTCGGCATTCCAATCATAGCTGGGCGCTGCCGCAGTGCTGGGCGTCGGGCTCGGCTCGCCGCTCCAGCCTTGATCGGGCGTGCGGCTGCTCGCGACCGATGCAGCGTTGCCGCGGCTGGGTAAGCGGTCGGGCAGCGGCGGCAAGCCCGTATCTGGCTGTTGCAGGGTCACTGACCAATCGCTGGTTTTCTGCTTGGGCGCATCAGGCGGTGGTGCCACGGTCATTGCCGGCTGCCGGTCCCACGTGCTGACAGGCGGCAGTTTCATGCCATCGTAGGTGGTGAATTCGTAGTCGCCGGTTCCCGGACCGTGACCCGCCGCGCCTCCGGCAAGACCGCTAAAGGGGCGGAATTTGATCCGCCGCAAATTGGCCGTCGGGTCGTAGCCGACCACGGGCAGGTTCAGGTGTTCGGCGCTCAATCGACCGACCGCTGCGAGCAATGTAAAGCGTGACACGATCACGTCGCGCTGCGCCCGCGCCAGCGAAACGCGCCCATTCACCAGTTCGCGTTGGGCATCGAGCACCTCGAAAATCGCCCGCTCGCCCACTTCGGTTTCAATCTTGACGCCGTTAAGGGCTTCCTGAGCGGCTTTCACCTGCAAACGTTCGGAACGTACCCGCAATTTTGCCGCTCGAAGCTGCTGCCAGGCGTCGTGAACCGAGGCTGTGATTCGATTGCGCGTATCGGAGGCTTCGAATTGCCGCTGCTTATATGTTTCGCGCGCCTGGCGCACTTGCGAAGACAGCGTGCCGCCCTGGTAGAGCGGCATGGATAGGCGCAGGAAGATCGAGGAATCGTCCTCTTGGTTGATGCCCGCGATTTGATCGAATTCGCGGCCATGCTCGGCATCCAACGCCATCGTGGGAAGAAATTCGCCATAGGCTTTCTTGAGGTCGTAACGGGCGGCGTCATGACGGAATTCGGCTGCGATAATGACTGGATTTTCTTCATCTGCCGTCGCCAGAGAGGCGGCCAAGCTGGGTGGCAGAAGGCGGACCACCGAGGGCGCTCGCGACAGACGCCCGGGACGATGGCCAATGATCGATACGAATTCCGCTTCGCTCGATTTCACATCGGCACGGGCCTGCGCGAGGCTGGCCTCGCCCTCATAGAAGCGTGCCTGCGCCTGGGCGACATCGGTCTTGGAGAGATCGCCTTCGTGCTGCCGCGTCTGTGTCGCTTTGAGTTCGGTTCCTAGAAACGTCACATTCTCCGCCCGCAGCTGCGCAGTCTTGCGGTCGCGGATCACATCCATATAGGCCGTGACGGCGTCAAGCAGAATCGCTTGTTCGGTCTGATAGAGCTGTTCGCGGCCGGCGCGCACACCCGATTCGGCGCTGCGCTTAGCGTTCAAGGTTCGAAAGCCACTGAACAGCGGTTGCGACAGCGTTACGTTGACGCCCTGGGGCTGGCGGTGCTCGGTGTAGTAGGGTTGGCGTTTGCGGCTCCGGGTTTTCCCGGCCTCGGCGCTCACGCTGGCCTTTGGCAGCCAGCCGGAGATGGCTTGCGGCACCGCCTCGTCGTCGGCCCGTTGACGCGCGCGCTCGGCCTGAATTGCCGGATTGTTGAAATAAGCGCCGGCCAAGGCCTCGTAAAGCGTTTCTGATCGGGCATGCTGGGGAAGCATCATGACGATCACCAGCGCCAAAATCATTGCGGCCAGTGCCCCCCGGCAAAAAGCACGCACGCCCGGTGACGGCCACGGCATGCGTTGTGGTTTGCGCCGATGTCGCCTCATTGCAGGCAAGTCCCCCCGCGACGTCCCCGAATGTCTTCGAAGCGCGCATGAATCGTTCCTGCTCGAATGATTGATTAATGCATGTGTAGAAATCGTTAATAGGTGTACGGAAATGACGCGCGAGCCAACATCGGCGCGCGTCGCAAAAACTCACAATTTCTGCGACTTAGCGTTCCGAGAAGCTCGCATTGAGCGAACGGAAGACGGGTTTCAGCATATACTTCATGAACGATTTGGAGCCGGTGATGATGTCGACCTGCACCTCCATGCCGGGCAACACAACGCGCTTCGTGTCGCCGCTTCCGACGTAATTCTTTTCGAGCGTGACAACCGCCTTGTAGTAGGCCTCGCCTTTCTCTGTCTGAAACGTTGTGGCCGAGATATGGTCGACCTTGCCCTTGATGATGCCAAAAATATTGGGATCAAACGTCGAAACCTTGATCTCCGCATCGTCCCCGGCGTGCACGTGCCCGACATCGTCGGGCCGCAAATGCACCTCAGCCACGACCTTGCGACCCAAGGGCACGATTGAGGCGACCAACTCGCCCGGTTTGACCACTTCGCCGGGTGTGCGTTGAGCGAGCTCCTGGACCACGCCGCGCACCGGTGATCTTATGATCAGACGTTCGACCCGATCCTGTTGTTTGGCGAGTTGCTGTTTGAGCTCAGCCATCTCGACGGCGATTTTGGCACGCTCGTCCAACAGGGTTTTACGGGCGTCTGAATTGGAAGATATCAGATTGCTTTGTGCCTCTTCGAGCCGCTTTCTGGCTGTCTCCAAGCGGCCCGTGACGGCGTAAAAGCTGGCTTTGATCTGCTCCAACGCGGCCTCAGCCTGCAGATAGGCCCGGCGCGACGTGTAGCCGGTCTCCAGCAACTTGGCACGGATTTGCATCTGTTCGTCCTGGATCGCCATCTGGCGGCGCAGACTGTCGCGCTCTTTTCGGCTGGCATGAACTTCCGCTTCGCGTTGGGCAACACGGGCAGCGACCGCGTCACGCTGCGACGTTAGATAAGCACGCTTGGCCAGATAGACTTGATTTTGCTGCGACCTTAGCGCGGGAAAGCTATCGCCGGGCGCGCCGAAATCGGGTTCCCGGCCGTCCAGTACGGCGCTCAACGCCTCATGCTGCAGGGTCAGGCCGGCGGTTCTAACTTCTATTTGTCCGAAGTCGCTCTGCGCCGCGATGGGCTGGAGCTGCAGCAATGGCGCGCCGGCTTCGACGATGGCGCCCTCCTCGACCAGCACTTTTTCGACTTGGCCGCCTTCCAAATGCTGCAGTTTCTGCACCGAGCCGATTGGGACGATCTTGCCTTCGGTAATGGCCAACTCGCGGATTTGGGCGAACGATCCCCAAAGCAGTGCAGCGACGATCAGAGCGCAAAAAATCTGAGAAAGATGGGCGAGAATGTCGGGAATGCGCCCGTCTTCGAGCTCGATGGGCATGGTTAGCCGCTGACCGCTGACACCGCGACCGGCACCTGATGTGCTCTTCCACATAGTGTCCACCCAAACTCAAAACCATGAAAGAGTAGCCAATTTACGCTTAAGACTTAGCTAACACGGGCTTTTTTGACGGTATCGAGCAGGGCGGGCACAATCTCTTCCGGTGGTCCGTCGCCGGCGACAAGGCCGTCCTTGAGCACGATGACGCGGTCGGCTGCGCGCATATGGCTGGGGCGATGGGTGACAAGCAACACGGTCGCTTTGCCCCGCAGCGCCTGCAATTTGGCAATCAGGGCCGAGTCGCCGGCCATATCGAGCCGGCTGCCTGGATCGTCCAGAAGAACAATGGGGCTGTCCTTGACATAGGCGCGGGCGAGAACGAGTTGCTGCAAAAAGGCACCCGGTAAGCTGCGTCGATCAAGCGCGCTTAGACGGCTGTCCAAGCCGTTAGGCAGTTTGGCAACATTTTCGCTGGCGCCGGCATCGCGCAGCGCGGTTTTCATGGCCTGCTTCGTCACGCCAGGCTCCGCCAGCTTGAAGTTTTGCGCAATCGTTCCATAAAAGAATTCCGGCCGCTGCGGCGCATAGCCGACGCCTTGGCGCAGTTCGCCCGTATCGATTTGCCGGATGTCGAGACCGTCGATGCGCACGACACCCACTTGAGGCTGATAGAGATTGGCAAGCAGCTTCAGCAGCGTTGACTTGCCCGCGCCGCTTTCGCCTGTTATGGCCACGACCTGCCTTGCCGGTATCGACAGGCTCAGTCCGCGCAGCGCCGGTTCGGCCAGCGCGCTGTAGCGAAAGCCGACACCGATCAGATCGATCTCACCTTTGAAGCGGCGGAAGTAGGTCGGAACATGACCGAGTTTTCGCTCGGTCTTAAGCTGCATCATATTGTTGATTTGACCCAGGGTTTCGAGCGTGCGGCCAATCCGGTTCAGACCCAGGAAAACGGCTTGAAGCGGCGAGAGCAGACGCCAAACGAGCGCGACAATTGCCACCAGGGCGCCGACCGAGAGGTTCCCCGACAAGACCTGCAGCGCACCCATGCCGATGGTCGCCACTCCCGCCACCATCACCAGGGCTTGGGAGATCACTTGCAGAATGGTGTTGAGCTGGTGGGCTTTGAATTGCCGGCGCAGATATTCGCTCGAAATGGATTTGCAGCGATCGATCCAGATGTCCGCGGCCGCATGCAGGCGCACTATCTCGTGCTTTTGCGTCAATTCCATCAAAAAATTTCGTTGCAGGCTCTTGGCCTCACCGGCACGTCGAATGTTGCTACGCGTCAATGGAATGGTGATCGCAGTCATCGCCAGGAATGTCACCAGCAGCGCCATCGGAATCAAGCCAATTGGTCCACCAATGACGAAAATCGCGATCAGGAAGACGGCGGCGAACGGCAAATCGAAAATGGCGTTTCCAAGCGAACCTGTGAATATCTCCCGGATCCCCTCAAATTGCCGCAAGCGGGTAATTTGAGCCGAAATCGGCGCCGACTCGGTCAAGCCCGCTGGCATATTCAACAGTTTTTCGAATGCGCCGATCGACAGCAGGCTTTCGAAGCGGGCGCCAAGAAATGCGATGGTTCGCGTGCGAACCGTGCGCAGGCAAACCTCGGTTGCGACAATGATCGCGATGCCACAAAAAAGATAAAACAGGGTGCTCACCGACTTGGCGGAAATTGCCTTGTCGTAGACCATCATCACATAGACCGGCACCGCCAGGGCTAACAGATTGATGAAGAACGTCAGCACGAAAAGCGTGGTGAAGAGACCGCGCAGATTGCTGGCCAGCTGCTGGATCCATCCGTATTTCTGGTTCGTTTGGGAATCTTTTTCGCGGTCGATTGGCTTAATGATATAGGCGTTGCCCGCGGTCTCATCGGCGCTTAAATGCTTGAACGTTCGGCTGGAGCCGTCAAAGCACAGCAGTTTGCCGTCCTCCTCCTGGGCCAACAGCACCAAGAGTGACGTCCCCTCCTGGGGTTCGAAGAGGCAAGGCAACATCGCCGTTCCCACACGCTGGAGCGCAACCTTGTGGCTGCGCGTGCGGTAGTTCAGGCGGGCAAGAAGCGCTCGCAGATCTTCGACATCACTGATTTGCTCGAAATGCGGCAGAGCTTCTTCGAGGTGACGCGTCTCGCCCGACCAGTCCAGGGCAGAGAGCAACGGTTTCAGACAGGCCGCCGCCGCGGTCGAATCATCGAAATCGATCAGTCCGCGCGTGGCGTAGATTTTTTCGAGTCGTTGCTGGAGTTCGCGCGCGCCGGTCGCGTTTGCTGCCGTTGCGCCTTGGCTCAAGTCGCGTGCAGCGTGGCTTGGGCGGGTCATGCCACCGCTCCAGCGGCCGCGGCTTGGGATCGGCCAGACGGAGCTTTGCTGTTGCCCGAGTCGCCTTTTTGCGGAATGAGGCGGCCATCGCTCAGCACGAACATGCGGTCTGCCAGCTCAAGCAATGACGGCCTGTTGCTGATCAACAGGCACGTCAGCGTGCCGCGCAGGTGGCGCAAGCCGTCGCGCAGCAAGGCGTCAGAACGCATGTCGAGCAGCGCGTTGGCCTCATCGAGAATGAGAATTTTTGGTTCAGCCGCCAGCGCGCGGGCGATGGCGATGCGCTGCATGAAGCCCGATGAGAAAATGTCCGTCACGCCTTGGGCGAGCTGCGTGTCGTAGCCATCGGGCAAGCGATGGATGTCGTCTTCCAGACCGATAAGTCCTGCGGCCCGGCGCGCGGCTTCGAGTTTTTCGCCAACGCCGAACATGGCGATGTTTTCCAAGATTGTTCCGTTGAAGGAGACCGCATCGCCGCTGACATAGGCGATGTGTGGCCGCAGCGCCGCTTGCTGAGGGCCTGAAGCCTCGATGCCATCGATGCTCACGGATCCGCTGGTTGGCGCCGCGTCGCCAATGATCAGCCTCGCAATCATCGTGCAGCCGCTTTCCTCTTCGCCGCGGATGCCAATGATTTCGCCAGGTTCAATCTGCAGCGATGTTTCCTCCAGGCGCAGCTTGCGCACGCCGTCTTCTTGAAAGCACACGCGGTCGAATGAAATCGCGCCGCTCAGCTGGATCTCATAGGGATAGCAGTCGGGAACGGTCAATTCATCGAAGCGTTTGACGCGCTCGCGGGCCAACTCGATATTCTGCAACTCGGTCCAGACGCCGATTCCGCGTAAAATCGGCTGGGTTAGACGGCCTGACAGCAGCGAACAACACGCCAGCGCGCCGATGCTGAGATTGCCGTACATCACCATTATTGCGCCGACGCTGACGACCGAAACCATGGTTGCATTTGCGAACAAGCTGCCGATAGTCTGCAGCTTGTTGCCCGTGTGAATGGTGTCGTAGCTGGCCAATGAGGACGTTTTTTGCAGGCGTTCATAGCGCCGCTGCATCTGCGGCTCCATGGCCAGGCCCTTAATGGTGTGGATGCCATCCAGACACTCGACCAGAAAGTCATACCGCTTGTTGTCCTGATCAGTCCGGTTGCTGAGAACGGATTGGAGGTCCTTGCTCTTCAAGGCAGCAAACGCGCCGAAGCTGATGATCAACGCAATCGGAACCAGCACAAGCGCACCGCCGACCAACGCCGCGACAACGAGAAAGACAGCCGCCATCGGCAAATCCACGATGATCAGCCGCGATTGACCTCCGTGAAAGGCGTTGAGTTCGCCAACCGCATCGAAGGCGTCCATCCACAAGGCAGGCGGCGCCTTGTCGACAGCATCGCGGCGGGCCTTGAGATGACGCGTCAAGGCGGTGATTTCGTCTTGAAAGCCAGTCTTTACAGCGCTCCAACCCATCACATATGAACGCGCGATCTTGAGAAATGCTTCGAGCACGAAGACGCCGATCAAGCCGATCGAGAGCAGCAGCAGCGTGTCCGTAGATTGGTTGGGCAGAATACGATCGTAGACTTGGAGCATGGCCAGCGGTAGCGCCAAGCCGAGCACGTTGACAAACAGCGAAGCTGAAAGCACCGAGCGCGGCAGGGTTCGGAATTCATCGAGCAGCAGTCCAAAATCGGCGTTGAAAATGTTGCTGAGCTGGCTTTGCCACCGCCCAAAGCGTCCGGCGATGCCGCCGGCCGGTCGATCGGTGCCGCTGACGGCATGAGGATTCGCCCGGCGCGGGCGTATTGAATGGGGCGGCGCGGACTTCAGACGCTCGCGCAGTCGCGCAACGGACATAGCTGCCACGCCGGGCCCCGCAGCGTGCGTGCTCTGTTGTTCCACAGGGCGTTTCATCCCATTGGATTCTCTCAATTTATCCGTACGCGTAGTACCGACTGGTTCTAGTAGGGAAAGCCTAGCTTTTCGTTAACCATAGCCACGCCGAACTGGCCAATGGGGAGCAACCACGCTCGGTTGTATCGATGTCTTCGCTCAATGCCCCGTTCTATGGGCGGAATGTGCGTTTGGCGTGTGGTGCGGCGCTATCAAACGCAACCATGAGTTGTGTTGCCCAGTGTAACCATCCCTTACCACGAACCATTCCTTAACCACGGCGTCAATTTCGCGAGGAATTTCGCCGCTGTTTGCTGATTCGGAACCTTTGATCTCTACGCTCGCAGACCATTATTTGAAGCAGTTTCTGAGCGTACAAGCGGACATGGCAGAAGAAATCCACGTGCCACGCGTGCCCCACGACAAGCGCGGCAACGACTTGAGTTCGGCCAATGATTTCGATGTCGTTGATCGACGTGTCGATCGTCATGACGTTGTGCTGCCCCGGTCTGATGTCGACCCCCAGGCGACAGACGAAGAATCGGCCTTTAATCTCGACAGCGGGGAAAGCGAACAGGAAGCCTCACAGGCGCCAACGCATGCGGTTTCCGATCTGGCGGACTTGGCGCCGTTGGAGGGTGCAGCGACGGCGGCGGGATTGAGTGGTGTTCCCGGAGAAGATCTGGATCCAGCGCCGCGTTCGGGCGCAGGCTTTGGGGCTTCGGGCACGAGCCCAACGTCTGGTGGATACGGCTCGGCCAAGCAGCTTGGCCCTGTCGATGAGCAAAATAGCCCATCAGCGTCATCGTCGCCTGACAGCGACGGGCTGGCGACGACTGGGGCGAGCAGCGCCAAATCACCAAATACCGGCGGCACATCTGGCGATCCAGATGATCGGACTGGCGGAGGCGGAGGCGGTGGCGGCGGCTTCGACAGCAACGCGCCGACAGACATCGCGGTGACCGGCGGCTCAGTCGCCGAAAATGCCGCTGGCGGCACGCTCGTCGCGACATTGACGACAACGGACCCAGACGCCGGCGATACCTTCACATATCAACTCACTGGCGATCCATCGGGCTTCTTTGAGATAGTCGGCGACGAATTGCGCGTCAAAGCCGGCGCTGGCATCGACTATGAGGCGGCGACCAACCACGCGGTCACGATTGAGGTCTCGGATTCCCAAGGCAATACTTACTCCGAAGCGATCAATGTTTCTGTCACCGACGTCGACGAGTTCGATGTTGGCGCGGTCACGGATACGGACGGCGCGACCAATGAGATCGACGAAGACGCTGGTGTTGGCACCACAGTCGGCATCGTCGCCTCGGCGACCGACGCGGACGCAAGCGATACGGTCTCGTACTCGATTGATGACGCGCGCTTCGCCATCGATCCCGACGGCACCGTTAGGGTCGCCTCGGGCGCCAGCTTCGATACCGAAACCGAACCTTCGATCAACGTCACGGTCACCGCTACTTCGACGGACGGCTCCACGAGTCAGCAGGCCTTCGCCATCAACGTGAGCGACATCGACGAGTTCGACGTTGGTGCGGTTTCCGATAGCGATGCCACGGCCAATGCGGTCAATGAGAATGTGGCTATTGGCACCACGGTGGGCGTCACCGGCTTTGCCACTGATCCTGATGGCACCGACACGGTCACCTACTCA